>OFQX01000009.1_pt1 | contig 49352 bp, 47 predicted proteins | sample 1542951 | NCBI WGS metagenome assembly OFQX01 (sample SAMN07774215, study PRJEB24372) | wastewater metagenome | isolation source: WWTP Novara (Effluent) | place: Italy: Novara | collected 2015-12
AGGAACCCTCTCTCTACCAGTCAATTTATTTCGACTTTTCCCACCTCACGCGCAAGCAAGAGGTGTTTTTTGTTATGCTAGGTATATGCCCAAAACCTTTTTCTTCTATGACCTCGAGACGAGCGGGCTTAATTCACGCGAGGCACGGATCATGCAGTTTGCTGGGCAGCGAACCGATCTCAATCTCAATCCCATCGGTGAACCCTACAATATCTTGGTGACGCTCAACGACGACACCCTGCCGATTCCTGATGCACTGATGGTGACGGGAATTACACCACAGCAGACCGTCAGCGACGGCTATAGCGAAGCGGCATTTGCAAAGCTGTTTTCAGAGGAGATAGCGGCTCCTGACACGATCATGGTTGGCTTCAATAACATTCGCTTTGACGATGAGTTCATTCGCCATCTCCTCTGGCGTAACTTCCATGACCCGTATAGCTGGAGTTGGCAGGACGGCAGAAGCCGCTGGGACATGCTCGATGTGGTGCGTATGACTCGCGCACTGAGGCCTGAGGGTATCATTTGGCCAACTGACGACAAGGGTGAGCCAAGTAATCGTCTGGAGCTACTCACAAAAGCGAATAACATTGTGCACGAGAACGCACACGATGCTTTGGCAGATGTTGTCGCTCTCATCGACATTACTCGGCTGATAAAAACGAGCCAACCACAATTGTTTGGCTATCTCTTAAAGATGCGCGATAAGCGGGCGGTACAACAACTCATCAATCTCGATGACAAAAAACCATTTGTCTATACCAGCGGGCGCTATGACAAGGCGTATGCTAAGACAACGGTGGCCTTTCCTTTGACGTCGGGTGCAAATGGCAATGTGGTGGTCTATGATTTGCGTCACGATCCTACACCGTTTATGACTATGACGGACAAGCAGCGAACCACTGCCTTTTTTGCTTCTTGGGAGGAGCGTCAAAAGCCAGAGTTTGTGGCACTGCCTGTCAAGGAACTTCAGTATAATCGCGCTCCTGCGGTTGCGCCGCTCGGAGTGCTCGAACAGGGAGACGGATGGAAAAAAATTGAACTCGATGCCCAAACGATAGAGCGTCACAAAAAACTATTGCTTGCTCATCCGGAATTTGCTGAGAATATTCGTTCACTTTATGAGAGCAAACCGGCCTATAAAGCTTGCCCCGACCCCGAAGGTCAGCTTTATGATAGCTTCCTCGGTGATCATGACCGTCTGCGTGTCGAGGCGGTGCGAAATGCAGCCGAATCAGAACTTGCTGATTTCCATCCCGACTTTAATGACGAGAGGCTGGCACCGCTTCTCTTGCACTACAAGGCGCGAAACTATCCGCGCACCCTCAGTGAATCAGAGACAAACGATTGGGAACAGTGGCGAGCAAATCGTCTCCGTGCACAACTGCCACAGTTTATGACTGCGTATCATCGACTTGCAAAATCAGTCGACGAATCTCGTCAGTTTATTTTGCAGGAATTGCAACTTTGGGCCGAATCGATTATTCCGGTCGAAGATTAAATATGGCTATAGCGTCGGCGAGGCATTTTTGTAGCCTGTTTTGAGGATGCTTTTGACTTCTGTCGATCGAGTGCGATGTCATCAACGAGAATCACGACAGCTATCAAAGAGAGCATCGTGCTCATCGTCACAATAGCCCAAAACGGCAGTGCGACGCTTGTTCCCGGTACGATACCCGTGACAACGAAGGTAAGAAGGGCGTCGGCGACCGGACCCTGTGTCAGGACGATCAGGGCGATGGTGGCAGCAATGGGTAGGAGAATACGTTTGTTCATAGGATTTCACAACTTCTAATTAAAAACAATGTAGCAAATATGTCAAAATAATGCAACTATAAGCATTATCTACACTACGGATAGCGCCTAAGGTCTGGAAAAAAATGACATACTACTGTACAATGTAGACCCATGTCAGAAGTAATTCGTGTTCGTGGTGCGAGAGAACATAATCTGAAGAATGTCGACGTGGAGATTCCTCGAGATCAGTTGGTGGTAGTAACAGGTCTGAGCGGGAGCGGTAAGTCCTCGCTTGTCTTTGACACTATCTATGCTGAGGGCCAGCGTCGCTATGTTGAGTCATTGAGTAGCTATGCGAGACAATTTCTTGGGATTATGGACAAACCAGATGTTGATAGTATTGATGGTCTCAGCCCAGCTATTTCCATAGACCAAAAGTCGACGAGCCGTAATCCGCGCAGTACTGTTGCGACCGTTACTGAAATCTATGACTACCTGCGTCTGCTTTATGCTCGTATCGGTGTACCGCATTGTCCTGTTTGTGCCAAAGCAGTTCATCGCCGTACCCCTCAGGCAATTATTGACGAAATTATGAAACTTCCTGAGGGAAGTAAATTGCTGATACTGGCTCCTATCGTAAATCAAAAAAAAGGTGAGTTCGCTCATATTCCTGAGCAGTATCGACGCCTCGGATTTGCAAGAGTGCGTGTTGATGGTGTTGTCTATGCGCTCGATGAGTTTCCGGAACTACAAAAAAGCTTCAAGCACGATATTGAAGTAGTTGTTGATCGACTAGTGCTTCGTCAGGATGCCGTGAGTCGAGTCACGCAGTCGACCGAACAAGCGCTTGATATCGCAGGAGGTGTAGTGCAGTTGCTTGATGCCGATAGTGATACACTGCATACATTTAGCCAACGCTATGCCTGTATCGACCATCCCGGTGAGGATATACCTGAGTTGGAACCACGATTATTTAGCTTTAATGCACCGCAAGGCGCTTGTCCGGTTTGTACGGGACTGGGGAGTCGACTAGAGATAGATCCTGATCTTGTATTTAACCCCAATCTCACCATTGCCGAGGGAGCCATCCGGCCGTATAACCGAGTTAATAGCGATGCTTGGTATATGAAACGCCTCGCAACAGTGGCTGAAGCGCATGGGTTTAGCGTGCAGGTGCCGGTGAAACAACTTCATCCTGACGATTTGCAAAAAGTCTTGTTTGGGACGGGGAGTCAAAAATATCGGATCACTTTGAATGGTGGTCGTTATTATGATAGTACCTACGAGGGTGTTATCCCGAATCTTGAGCGACGGCACAAAGAAACCGAGAGCGAGTTTATGCGTAAAGACATCGAACGGTTCATGCGTGAGCGTGAATGCCATGCCTGCCATGGAGCTCGTCTCAAACCGGTGGTACTCGCGGTCACAGTACATGACTTATCTATCATGGATATCTGCAATCTAGGGGTTGACGATGCGATTGATCTGTTTAATGCGTTGAAGCTCACTGACGACGAAATGGTGATAGCAAAGTTGATTCTCAAAGAAATTATGGCGCGTCTGGGCTTTATGAGTAATGTTGGCCTGAGTTACCTCGAATTATCACGTGCTGCAAACACTCTCAGCGGTGGCGAAGCGCAGCGTATTCGCCTAGCGACACAGATAGGCTCTGGGTTACAAGGAGTACTTTATGTACTTGATGAGCCGTCAATTGGACTGCACCAGCGGGATAATGATCGGTTGATCGGCACGCTCAAGCATTTGCGTGACCTCGGTAACTCGGTACTTGTTGTCGAACACGATGAAGACACGATTCGCCACGCTGATTATCTCGTCGATGTTGGGCCGGGTGCTGGTGTGCATGGCGGGCAGATTGTGGCTCATGGAACACCAAAAGAGGTTGCCGAGAATCCTGCAAGCATCACTGGGAAGTATCTTTCAGGCAAAGAAACGATTCCCTTGCCACGCACGCGCCGTAAACTTCAAAAAGACCGAGCAGTTATTATCAGGGGAGCAAAAGAAAACAATCTCAAAAATCTTGACGTCGTATTTCCTCTGGGTATTTTGACGGTCGTGACAGGAGTAAGCGGAAGTGGTAAGTCGACGTTAGTCAATGATATTTTGGCCAAAGAATTATCGGCGCGACTTCACCGTGCGCAGGAAGTTCCGGGTGCACATGAGAATATTGAGGGGATCGAGCATCTCGATAAAGCGATAGTGATTGACCAGTCAGCTATTGGTCGTACGCCGAGGTCAAACCCAGCGACGTATACCGGCGTATTTACGCCAATCCGTGAATTGTTTGCCGGTACCCCCGAGGCCAATATTCGCGGCTACAAAGCAGGGCGATTTAGTTTCAATGTCAAAGGTGGTCGGTGTGAAAATTGTCAGGGTGATGGGGTTATCAAGATCGAGATGCACTTCCTTCCTGATGTCTATGTAACGTGTGATGAGTGTAAAGGCAAGCGCTACAACCGTGAAGCGCTCGAAATAAAATATAAGGGTGTGACAATCAGTGATGTTCTGGATATGACAGTCGAACAAGCCTGTGAGTTTTTTGCCAATGTACCCTCGATCGCGCGTAAACTCGATACGCTCAATGAGGTAGGCCTCGGCTATATCAAACTGGGTCAGCCAGCCACAACCTTTAGTGGTGGTGAAGCACAGCGTATCAAGCTCGCCAGCGAGCTGAGTCGGCGCAGTACTGGCAAAACACTCTATATTCTCGATGAACCAACGACCGGTCTCCATACCCACGATGTCAAAAAGTTACTTGAAATTTTGCAGAAACTGGTGGAGGGTGGTAACACAATGATCATTATCGAACACAATCTCGAGGTGATAAAATGTGCCGACCACATCGTTGACCTTGGTCCAGAGGGCGGTCAAGGGGGTGGTACAATTGTAGCGCAGGGCACCCCCGAAGAGATAGCAAAAATCCCCGCCAGTTTTACGGGGAAATATCTCAAAAAAATGCTGTAGTGTTGAGCGTCCCGCGACAGACACTCGGCCAGTGAGCTATTACGCACCATTATCGGTCATCACTTCTAAGATGAGCGCCAGGCTGTCAATGTGTCGTCGCGGGACTAAGAATACTATAGCATGTCTTACGACTTGCTATTTCGTTGTAGTAAAATACGGATTTCGCGCTTAGTGCCTTCTACCAAGCCTTTGCGGCGCTCGGGGCTTTTGAACGCGTGGTAGAGCATCGGCGAGATTGAGAGAAAGATGATGATGAGTGCTGCAATTTCGACATTTACTCCCATCTTTTTTAGCAAATCACCCGCAAAGTAGCCAAGGTAGGTGAAACTCACCGTCCAGAGTGCAGCTCCGAGTATGTTGTAGGGGAGAAATTGCCGATAGCTCATTTTGCTGACACCCGCAACAATTGGCACGAACGTTCGGACGATAGGAACAAAACAGGCGAGCACGATGGCTATCGGACCGTGTTTTTCGTAAAACTGCTCAGTTCGAACCAAGTTTTCTCGGCGAAAGAACCGTGTATTTGGTCGCTCAAATAGTTTTCTTCCCACCTTTTTTCCAAATAGATAGCCCGTACTCTCGCCCAGCGCTGCCGCGAGAAAAAGGAGAAACACAAAGAGATGAATGTTGATATTCAGCGTCTGCTGTTGAACGAGAAATCCCGACATAAAAAGCAGGCTATCGCCAGGAAATAGAAAGCCGATCAGAAGCCCTGATTCCGCGTATATCACAAAAAGAATGGCGAAGACCCCGAAGCCAGTTATGAGATTGATGAATCCTTCCATGCACTCTATTCTAACATAGAGACCACCTAGGCATGATATACTAGTAGGGACAACAATTTACCTCCGAAAAGGTACCCGAAAGGAGAAGTATGGGAGATAAAATTAGTCTCAAGATTGAGGCACGCGATGTACATGGAAAGAAAGTTGCACGGCTTCGTGCACAGGGATTGACCCCTGCGGTTGTATATGGACCCGGCATGGAGCCGCAATCGGTACAGGCTGATGCGGGTGAAGTGCGAAAGGTCGTAGCATCGGCCGGCAAGCATACGCCTGTCAATTTGACCGGTGCAAAAAAGCGTATTGCCATGATAAAAAGTGTTGAGTATGACCCCGCAAAGCTCGGGGTGATTCGTCACGTGGCATTTCACGCAGTCAAGGCCGATGAACCAGTGCACGCCGAAGTGCCAGTACGATTGGTTGGCGAGGGTGAGTCAGCTGCTGAGCGCGCGGGCCTCGTCGTGCTTCAAACCATTGAAAAACTAGAGGTCAAAGCCTTGCCGATGGATCTGCCAGAGGCACTTGAAGTTTCTATCCTTGAGTTAGCCGAGGCTGGCGATCGTGTAACCGTGGGCAACATTGTGCTGCCTCAGGGTGTCGAGATTGTCGAGCACAGCGACGGTCACGTTGATGAGGATGAAGAAGCTGAGAAACCCTCTATTATGGACCTTGTCGTTGCTTCGGTCTACGAACCAAGTGCGCTGCAAGCAGCAAACGAAGCAGCAGCCGGAGATGCTCAAGATGAGAGTGAAGTGGCGGCTGAGGGTGAGCAAGAATCAGCTGAAGTACCCGCATCTGACAGCAAAACTGAGTAGAAATAGACCGACTATAGACAGATACCGTACCGGCAACTGGACGGTAGGCGCATAATAAAAACAGTGACGGGTGGGCGAAAGGCAGTATGAGCAGAGAACGCTCTCCCGGTCAAGAAGTACCCCTCGGTCGGCAACTTTGGACGCCGTATCAGTATGGCGAGTTTGTCAAACCCGAATACTTTGATCTCCCCATTGCAGAGCACAAACAGCAGATCACCGATGCTATCCGTGAGAATCAGGTAGTGATTGTGGTCGGCGAGACGGGCAGCGGCAAAAGTACGCAGCTACCAAAGATTGGCCTAGAGATGGGACATGTTATTGAGCATACGCAGCCGCGACGCATCGCAGCGCGCGAGGTGGTTGAGCGTGTTGGTTACGAAATCCGCCAGGTTATGCCTGAGTTGCCGCCCGATATCGTCGGCTATCAGACTGCCGAAAAAAGTACAATTACGCCAAATACGCGTATCTCGATGTACACCGACGGGTTACAACTGGTCTATCAGCTGCATAGGCCTCGCGACAGGCAGGATGTATTGGCAATTGTCGACGAAGTGCACGAGTGGAATGCCAATATGTCGATTTTGCTTGCGCTATATAAGAGAGAGCTGAGTCGTAATCCACACCTCAAGCTAGTAATCACTAGCGCTACAATGGACGCCGAGCGCCTCCAGCAGTATTTCTCAGAAGTAACCGAAACCATGCCACCGATTATCGAGGTGCCCGGTCGTACCTATCCGATCACCTATATCGAAGAGCCAAACTCGACGGTTCTCGAGCAAACTATAAAATATGCGTCAGAGGGCAAGGGCGTACTTGTATTTCAGCAGGGACAGCGTGAGATTCGGGATCTCATTGATGAACTCAGGCGATTATTGCCAAAGGATATCTTAACGCAGGCGGGAATTTACCCGCTCTATAGTCGTTTGTCTGAGCGGGAGCAACATGCGGCCTGTGAAAGTACGCCGCCTATTAAAATTGTTGTCGCAACCAATATCGCCCAAACAAGTCTGACGATCAGCGGCATTAATTGTGTTATTTCCGACGGACAAGCGCGCATGGTTGAGATCGATAAGCGTGGGCATGAAGGATTGTTTAGCCGCCCTGTCTCTCAATCGGCCTTGAAGCAGCAGGGCGGTCGCGGTGGCAGGCTAAGCGAAGGCATACACGTACTAACTAAGCCAAATGCCGAGAGTGAGTTTCGATCTATGGCGCAGCGCCATGAGTATGAGACTCCGGAGATATTGAGAAGTGATGTGTCGCGTCACATACTACGGCTCGCTGCTATGGGAGAACGATTTGCTGAGCTTGATATTCCGCCAGAGCCGGTGCCGCCAGAACTCATCGTGCTCGGAGAAGCATCGCTACGGACACTTGGAGCACTTGACGACAACAACCAAGTGACGGAACTAGGTATGCGCATGGATCGATACCCGGTTCGTCCACAGCTAGGTCGCATGCTGGTTAAGGCCGAGCAGATGAACACCGACATCCGCACGATGGTGGCAGCGATAGCGGCGGTGATCGAAACGGGAGGTCTGCCACTCTACGACAAATTTGCCAGTCGGAAATGGCGCGAGATTACTGAGGAGTCTTCGTCTGACGTGCTCATGCAGCTCGAATTATTTACAAAGACACGAGAAAAGACTGACTATCAATTGAAGCAACTTGGTATCGATAGCAAGAACTTTCGTCGAGCTGAGGAATTATTTGAGCGGCTGTGTCGACTGTTGGGCGTAGATGGCAAGGAACTTATCGTGGCGACCGATGAACATACACCGGAGTTACGATCGTGTATTTACGCTGGCTATATCGAACATGTCTATAGAAGAATTGGACGTATTGGCTATCGACTCTTGACTGACGAAGGTGATGAAACCGTATTTGAGCTGAGTAACCGGAGTGTTGTCGATAGACGTCAGGCGCCATTTGTGGTTGGTTCGCCATACCGCATGGAACGTCGAAGGCGGGGAGAACTGGAAACAATTGATATTATTGAGTCGGTGACAGCACTCCCTGATCTTCACATGCTTGGCGACGCGGCCATCGCTATGACGCAGTGGACCGAAGGCGGAATTGTCTGGCGAAACGGACGACCCCTCAGACAAGAAATTGAGCATATTGTTGGCGAAGACACGCATCAGTTGAGAGAAACTGCCATCACGCCATCTCCAGAGGTACGCCGTGAGGTGATCGCATACGCAATGAAGCATCCTGGTCCAGCGCAGCGTCGACTACGTGATCTAAAAAAAGAGCTTGAACAGCTGAATCATCGGTCAGCAACACCAATCAAAGTAATGACACAGCGTGAGCTCGAAGCGATGATTGACCAGGCTACCCCGCCAGATGTGACCGATCCGCAACAGATCGACGATAATCTGTGGGTTATCATGCAAGAAGCTGGCTTGGACACCCGCTATGTCAGTAAGCCTGAGACGGAGAAGATCATCGAGGACGCCTGGCCATTCGTCGCGATAAACGGCAAGAGTTATCAAGTTGATTTTCGCAATCACAAGCCGATAATTCATGGCATTCGCCGTGAAGTTATTGAAACACTTCCGGACCACGTGTTTACACGCGATGGACGTGAGGTGCTATTTGTATTTGACCGGCGAGAGTATACTGCTATTGAGTTGAAAGAATATACGGCAGCTCATCCTCCAAAAAGTAAGCGTCGACGCTAGTATTCTTCACCCGTATAGAAATAGTCTTTTGCAATATACTGCTCAGGGCTATGCGCCATTTCAAGCAGGAGTGGAGCATCTGAGAAATAGTTGTCCTTTGCTCGTAATGAGTCAATCGTGAGCCATTCATTGTGACCTCCCTCAAACTCAGTTTTGAGTGTGCCACTCGCGTTATCGCAGAACATTACGGCAAATACTTTATCCTCAAGCAGGGAATTATCTGATTTTTTGTAATCACGTTTTCGGTGCAGAAATTTGTAGACAAAGGTGCCGTCAAGACCTGATTCCTCTTTAAGCTCACGTTCGGCTGTGTCCTCAAATGATTCTCCCCAGCCGACTTTTCCGCCAAACAGTCCCCAAAATCCATAAAAAGGTTGCTTGAGGCGCTGTTGGACAAGGTACTGGTAGGTGCCATCAGGTAGTGTGCGCTCGACAATCAGTAGCGTGGAAACTTTTGGTTGGCGCTCTATGACATGACTATCAGTGTCCATACGATTGGCATATTCTTTGCCAGTGAGGGACAGTTGATACTGGGAGGCATTTTTTTCGATGAGGCCTGATTCGATAAGTTTCTTTATGTGAAAGGTGAAATGATCGCTCGATAGATTTGTCTCTTTTTGCAAGTCAACAAATGATGCCCGTGGTGTAAACAGTAGTTGCCGCAATATGCTTGCCTGAACGGTGTGGATAATTGGTTCGTAACTCATACCTCTAGCCTAACAAGCTACGAACCAATAATCTAGTAAACTCGACTATGCCTATTCTTCGATAAATCCGCCACTCTGGTGCGCCCACAATTTTGCGTAAATGCCATGTTGCTGTAGTAATTCGCCATGCGTTCCGTTCTCAGCAATGGTGCCGCGATCGAGGACGACGATACGATCAAGCTTTGCAATCGTGGAGAGTCGATGAGCGATGACGATACTGGTGCGATCTTTCATGAGGTCGCCGAGGCTCGCCTGGATAAGTTTCTCGCTCTCGCTGTCGAGGGCAGATGTCGCCTCGTCTAGTACCAAAATTGGTGCGTCTTTCAGCATGGCGCGAGCAATGGCAATACGTTGCCGCTGACCACCACTTAGTTTCACACCACGTTCGCCAACGAGGGTATCGAGACCTTGAGGAAGTTGTGCGATAAAGTCCCATGCATTGGCTTGTTTCGCAGCAGTAATAATGTCTGCATCACTCGCGTGCCGTTTGCCGTAGGCAATATTTTCGCGCAGTGTCCGATGAAAGAGGACAGGTTCCTGAGGTACATAGGCGATACTTCTATGAAGGCTTTGTTGGGTAACATCAGCAATAGTTTGTCCGTCGATCGTAATCCGACCGGCATCGATGTCCATAAAGCGTAGTAGCAGCGCTACAAACGTTGACTTACCTGCTCCCGAAGGTCCGACGAGGCCAACTTTTTCGCCAGGCGCGATAGTGAGGGTAAAGTCTCTAAATAGCGCATCTGGGTTTTCTGAATGTGTGAAAGTAACATCGTCAAACACAATATTCCCAACCGAAACGTTCAGTGGTTTTGCATCTGCTGCATCAGAAATTTTTGGTTTCTCTAGCAGGTATGCAGTAAAGAGCGAAGCCTCAGTAATCGCTTCTTCAAGACGTCGGTACACACTATTGAACGACCACAGGAAACGCGTCACTGTTGCAAAGTAACTGTAGCCGATAAAAAGATTCGCTTTTGTGGATGCATCAACCCCCAGACTCAGTACGATCCAAAGTCCCACGACATTTGTTGCAACATAAAGTGGTGAAATCGCCATGTCGATTCGATTATTTTGATAGTGCCAACTCTTGGCCGCCTTTTCTATAAATGAATCGACATGATGTCGGTGAGTCGTGTGTTCATCTTGTTCGGCACCATAGGCCTTCACTGCGGCAACATTGGCAATAACATCGGCAATATGTCCAGACATCGTGGCATGTGCATCCTCGCGATCGCGAACAAGTTTGATACGGCGCGTGACAAGGGGGATGACGATTACCACGCCCACCAACATCATTATCATAAGTGTCACCGATAACCACGGGCTGATAGTCCATAAGACAATGGCAGCAAAGATAGCGGGAAACAACTGCGACACCACTTCAAATACAATGGTGTCAAAAAATCCCTCAAATCGTCGTGCGTAAGCAAGCGTATTCTTTGTGATGGTGCCAGCAAAACGGTTATGAAAGAACAGGAGATCTTTCTCGAGCAAAGTAGCAAGCGCGTCCTTATAGAGAGTGCGAATGGTTTTAATCTCAAAACGGATCATCAAGTGGAGGGCGACGCGCCAGAACAGTTCACCCACCAGCCACGCGAGGCCAAACCAAAAGACGTAGGGCCAAAACGCTTCAAAATGAAGATCGCCTGTATGTCGTAAAAGTGCCGCGATGATGAGAGGGGGTACATAAAAGATAAGAATACTCCCCAGCGCAACAGCTATGGTAATAGAGAGGGTATACCGCCAACCCCTCGTGATGATACTAAGGTAGAGGCGAAGCGTTTTTTTGATAGCTTTGGTATTGGCTTTTGGTTCCTGCATGGTTCTCCTTGGGGCAGTAATTAGTTCACGGGCAAAAAATAACCCATGTTTTCGATACCACCTGATAGGTGTTAATTATTCCGCGAGCGGTTGGGACCGTCCCAACATTTGCGAGTAGAGGAACCGTTAGAATGGTTCATAGTCCTACCATTATGCCTGGTAAAGGTATTGTTTGCAAGAGTTTATAGCATAAAAAACATATTTGCTCAGCGGTGAGTAGTAAAAATATAGGTTTGAACTTACATATAAAAAAACGGTACAATAATAGTATGCAAAAAATACTGCTGTACTATAAGTTTTTCCCAATCGATGATCCTGAGCTTTTAAAATTATGGCAAAAAACTCTCTGCGATTCACTCAATCTAAAAGGTCGGATCCTCGTAAGTACGCAAGGTATCAACGGTACGGTTGGCGGGGATATCGATGATCTAAAGCGCTACATTAAAGCCACAAAAGCATTCCCGGGATTTAAAGATATCTTATGGAAGTGGTCTGATGGTTCGCGTGATGATTTCCCGCGCATGAGCGTAAAAATCAAAAAGGAACTAGTAGCGTTTGAAACGTGGGACGAAATCAAGATCGACACAAACGGAGTAGTGGGAACGGGTCCTCACCTTAAGCCTCATGAGGTTAACGAAATGGTTGAGAAATATGGTGATGGTGTGGTGTTCTTTGACGGGCGTAATCAATACGAAGCAAAAGTAGGCCAGTTCAAAAATGCTGTCGTGCCCGATACGCGGACGAGCCGTGACTTCAAGCGTGAACTAGAGAGCGGTAAATATGATGATCTCAAAGACAAAAAAGTGATTAGTTATTGTACGGGCGGTGTGCGCTGTGAACTCCTGAGCGCTATGATGAAGCAGCGTGGCTTCAAAGACGTTTACCAAATTGATGGAGGCATCGTGAAATACGGTGAGGCATATGGTGATGATGGATTGTGGGAAGGCCAGCTCTATGTCTTCGATGGTCGCATGGGAATGGACTTTAGTGATCATACCAAGACTATTGGGAGGTGCGTGCATTGTGATGGACCAACAAGTAATTATGAAAATTGCGCACTAGCTGAATGTAACGATCTTGTGCTCATTTGTAATAATTGTAAAAAAGATGCTAATAAGCACTATCACTCATCATTATGCCGTGAGAAGTCGTATGCGACCTAAACTTATTGTAATTAATGGATTTGCCGGTGCCGGTAAAACGACTCTTGCAAAAAGATATATACGGGAGCACCCGCTTTCATTTGTGATTGAGGGAGATAAGCTGATTGTAGATATAGGCGAATGGGTCGAGTACGAGAGCCAGGCGCGTCAATCTGTCAAGATGTTTACATACGCACTCGTACGTACTCAGCTTGAATTACGTAAAGATGTTATAGTACCATGTGTTATTACAGATAATCGCTACGCAAGTGAATTACAAGATATAGCCGTTGCGAGTGATGCACAATATCACGAGATCTATCTCAATCAATCTAAGGAGCAAGCGATTAATCGCTTATGGCAACGGGGAACTTGGGGCGAAGAGGGTCTTGAGCCTCTGGGGGGACATAGTGTTACCGAAATCGAAAGACTCTTCAATGACATGATTGCAGCGAGAAGCCAGGGCTCTATATCCATTGAAGTCACTATCGATGATATTGAGCAAACGTATAGTAGGCTAATGGAAGCTATTCAAAACTAATACAGTATGTCGCATATCCACAACGAATCCAACCAGCATGATATCACGATCAGCGGCTATATTATCCGCCAAGAGGGTGGTGAGTGGAAGTGTCTTGTTCACTTTCATAAAAAAATCGAGATGCTCATGCAGATTGGTGGCCATATCGAACTTGACGAGACGCCGTGGCAGGCGGTTGCGCGTGAACTAGACGAGGAAACTGGCTACAGTGCCGATGAGTTAAAAGTATTGCAGTACACAGCTGATCGCATGAAGGAGCACGGTAACGTAACGCATCCCACGCCGTTGCTGGTCAATACACATAATGTCGGTAACGACCATTACCACTCAGATCTATGCTATGCGTTTGTTGCTGATGTGTTGCCAACGAAAAATGTCAAATCGGGGGAGTCTGTAGACCTCCGCTGGATGACGCTCTCAGAGCTACAAAATGGGGCTCTACATCATGATGTTCTGCAAGATGTCGTCTATATTTATCAATTTATACTCGACCATCTCACGACACTCGTTCAGGTCAAAGCGGATACGTATTCACTCGGCAAGCCACTTTCTATCGGTGTGTCATATAAGCGGGGAGCACCAGGAGCTCAACGTGTCGAAAGAGAACTCGTGTTGTCAAAGTCTGATCGAGATCTTGCTAAGATCGTTTGGGACTATATGCGTTATGAACAGCCGATCGAAAAGACTGATCTGATTTTTGTGCTTGGAAGTGATGATATACGGATTGCTGATCGCGCCGCAGAACTCTATCAAGCGGGATATGCTCCTACTATCCTCGTCTCAGGAGACAGCGGGTCAACAGGCAAGTTTTTTGATCGTAGTGAAGCGGAGATGCTCGAACAAAGGATGGTCAAACTTGGCATACCACCCAGCGTAATTATAAAAGAAGAACATGCCACGAACACAGGTGAAAACATTATTTTTGGATATAAAATGATTGTCGAATTGGGGCTGAGGGCATCGAGTATACTACTCGTCCAAAAACCATTTATGCTGAGACGGACCTATGCGACTTTCATGCAGCAGTGGCCAGCGGATCCAAAGCCACGCATCATCACCACTACTATAAAAGCTAGTTTCGATGAGTACACAAGCGACGCGCGCTATGACTTTTCGCACACGGTTAACACAATGGTGGGTGATCTTCAACGGGTAATGTTATATCCAAAAAAAGGATTCCAAATAACCCAAGATATACCACCAGACGTACTTGATGCCTATAACGAATTAATACGTCGTGGCTATACGAAGCACCTCCTATCATAGTGGACTAATGATGCTAGTAACGTATATCGAGGGGGCGTATAATACGAAGTATCACGAATCATAAGGAGAGTGTGAAATGACAAGTATTGTAGATATCGAAGGAATCGGTGCAAAATGGGCAGACAAACTAGCTGAAGCTGGCATACGAACTACTGAAAAGTTACTAGAGGTTGCTGGTCCAAAGGCAGGACGAGTTGCCCTAGCAAGTCAGGTGGGGGCAAATGAAGCAACGGTGCTTGAGTGGGTAAATCGTGCAGACCTCATGCGCGTCAAGGGTGTTGGTGAAGAATATTCTGACCTGCTCGAAGCGGCTGGTGTCGACAGTCCGACTGAGCTTGCACAGCGAAACGCAGCGAATCTCGTTGCGGCCATGCAATCACACGCCCGACTTGTACGTCGTTTGCCAACTGAGTCTGAGGTGCAGGCATGGATTGATGATGCCAAAATGCTTGATAAGGTCGTTACGCACTAGCATTAGTATTACAAATTATCGGGAGGTGTTTAGTGGCTCTTTATAGTACAACAACAAATCAAGAATTTGATGACAAAGTTCTAAAAAGTAAAAAGATAGTGCTTGTAGACTTTTGGGCAACGTGGTGTCCACCGTGCCGGATGATGGCGCCAATTCTTGAAGATACGGCAAAGAAGATGGATGATGTGCTTGACATCATTAAAGTTGATGTCGAAGCATCGGCGGACAATGGCCAGTTGGCAAGCAAATATGGCGTACAAGGTATCCCTAATATGCAAGTCTTCAAGGGTGGCAAGGTTGTCAAGGAACTCGTTGGTATGCGACCGGCGAGCACACTAGAGAATGAGCTAAAGGCGATTGTCAACTAGGACCACAACTTCTCAGCAGCCTTTCGGCGAGGTGGGTACTACAGAATGCAATTAATTAAAGTGTAATTTGTATGAGGCGACAAGTTTATCTTTATAGCTGGCGTCTACGCCGCTGAGGTTAACGCCCGAAAGGAGGAATACGACGCTACCTTTTCGGATGTACAGTTGTTGGTTGGCTTCCTTGCTGCCGTCGGTGCGGTTACGCGCCCAGAAAAATGCTTCGTCACCGACGCCGGCTTTGTCCTCTTTGAGGTAATACACTTTGTCGCCGTATTTTTCGGTGCTGCGAGTGTCGTTCATGCTTTGCTTTGCGCTTTCAACGCTCGGATGTTCACGGTATTCTATGACATAGCTCACACCGGTGCCGGAATCGGTCTGGTTGTAGGTACAGGAGTATAGCTTGCCGCCGCTTGTCGACAACTCGGAGACTTTGTTGATATCGGTATCAACAAAGGGCACACCCCAGACCTTGCTGAGTTCGTCAAACGTGTAGGTAGAGCAGTCGGCTAGTTGACCAACGGTTTGGGCTTTGAGTTTTGGTGAGTCTGGTGTTGTATCAGATGTGTTATTTTGCGAGGGGGTTGCTCCACCACTCGGTGCGTTAGGGTTACTCTTGCTAACGAAGAGGAATACTCCTCCAGCAATCACGGCACAGCTGACAAGGGCAGCGATCAGTAGCTTAGCTTTCATAGGTTACCTCCGGCTAATTAGTGTGATTGTTAAATCGATAACGTCTGAGTGCAAGAGTGGAAAGCAGCACCATACATAGACCGAGTAGCCCGTAGATAGCGGTAGACGATCCGGTTGGTGCAAGGTTACCGCCAACTTTCGTCAAGGTGACTGATGTTGCGGTGTAGTTAATACGTAGTGTAACGCCGTTGACGTTCACGGTAGCGCCGTCTGGGAGACCGTTAAATGTGCCGCTGACCGACGCTGCGGTCAAGATTGTGAAGACAGTGCCGTCAGCAGGGTTTGTACTTAGTGTAGTAGCTAGAGTCGCATTGCCAAGCACTGCGGCGCCGGTGACGGTTGCTTGGTCGTACTGTGTACAGGCGGTTGTGCCAGAGATCTCTTGCGTGTATGTGGAGCCAGAGTTGAGGGTCAGTGAGCCGAAGGTCATACAACCAGGGCTATTGCCAACACTCACTGCGCCGCCGTTATCGACAGCGACAGCGCCAACTGTTCCAGTGCCTTTGAGTGTCGCGCCACTCAAGACCTGCGTACCCGCTTCCGTAAATACACCATTTAAGATAAGTGATCCTTCTTGGGCGCCAAATACTGGCGCGACACCTGCGATATAGCTTGTATCGAGACCGCCAGTGAGAGTTGCTGTACCGGTACCTTTTTTGACGACAAAGGAATCACCAGCTGGGAAGTTACTAAATTTCGAGACAGTTCCACTAAATGTGTAGTCAGCGTTGCTGGTGAGAACAACAGCTGCGCCATTGGCACCTACCGACAATTCACCATCACCCGTGACGTAGCCGATGGTTTCGGTTGCGCTTGAGCCGATACTCAAACTTGCTTTGTTGCTGCTGTCTTTGACAAGATGCACGTGGCTCGTGTCTGCGATCGATTCGCTGAACGCGGTCTCGACAGTTGATGGCTTGCTAGCTGAAGCGAGCACGTCCATGTCGCCGGTAACCGCAACGACACTAGCTGCTTTACTAGGGTAGAAACGAACGCCCTGGACGGTCAATTTACCAGTGTAAGTGTTGGGTGAGGCGCCAGTAAACTGGATAGAGCTATTGGCCACCACGGTCGTTGGGCTGGTAGTAACGGTAATATTCCCAGTTCCAGATATAACCCCTGAAAGCATGAAGGCTGAAAATAGTGCGTTGCTATCGACGCCAAAGGTTGTGTCACCGGCGAGCGCAATAGCACCAGATAGCGTTGTTGATGCACCCGTCTGGACAACTGCACCCGTACCAGATACACCAGTACCCATAACATACAGCGGCTCGCTCACTGTCTGGGCACTCGCAAAGTTGAACTCTAGTGAATCACCATCGCCGATTTGCGTGCCAGCGCCACTCGTACCGAGTCCGCTTGGGTTTGTTACCTCAATCGTTGCGTTATTAGATGTCGCATAGGTAGCACCGGTATATGTATTGGTCCCAGCTAGTGTCAGTGTAGACGAGTAAACGAAAATACTATGATTGCCACTTACCACACCATTTATAACAACATTTGCCGCACGGCTCATACCGGAGATTTGCAAGTCTTCTGCGGCGAGGTTTACATCGCCATCGACAGCCAATGTTTTACCATTGGTGCCTTGCCCGAAGTACAGGCCGTCATTGACCGTTGTTGCACCGTTGAGCGTCACATCATCGTAGGCCCATATAGAGGAAGTATCGGGAGTGACTACAGATGTCTGAATGTTGTTTACGTATGTGCCGGTTGTGTGTAGTTCAACGACACCACCGCCACTATAAATATCGTTGGCGTTGTCTCCAAAACAAGTGAGTGAGCGGCAAACAAAGTGTGCGTTGCTCTCGGCACCGACTGTTGCGGCCGTGTATGTGTTGGCGGCACCTCGCACAACAGCAGTTGCCCCGCTGACGGCTACGAGTTGGGCTGCGGTTCCGGTGATGTTGCCATAGAAGTCGACCGTACCAGATCGACCGGAGCCGCCTATATTGACCTCGCCACCGCCAAGTGTGAAGTTGCTTACGCCGTTAATCGTGACGGTTTTACCAGCACTTGGCGTGATAGAAGCGTTAAAAGCCGTATAGGTAATGTCGGCGTTGATTGTGACGGATTCTGTGGCATCGAGCGCTGTCACGGTACTGATACTAAATGCATTTCCGCCTACCGTGTAGCCGGTGCCAGTGAAGCTGAGTCCGGTCACAGAAAGTCCTACGAGGTCATTGTTCATAGATTTATTGTTTGCAACCTCAGGAAAAGTCAGCGCATCGCCGTTTTCTGGCACGCCGGCGTTGTCACAACCTGTCCAGTTGCCTCCATTGCTCCAGGTATTATCAACGGCACCAGTCCACGTACAGGTGTCGACGGCGGCCGATACGGGTGATACAACGAAAAATGGAGCTGCTGCGATTACCAAACTCAGCACCACTCGTTTTATTGTTTGTATAGTCACGCGGTTTTCCTCCTCAAATGTTGTACATGATTATATAGCTTATCGTTATGTGGTGTCAATGGACGCGGTATGACAGAAATACCTCTAGCGACTACTTCTACCCCATGGGTTACAGTGTCTAGTGTATAATAATTATACTAAGGCGCAAGGAGTATGAATGGATAGACGCGATGACTGAGAACAAAACGAAACCAACTGACGTCAGTGTCGATGAGTTTATCGACACAGCCGCCGAGCCACGGCGATCAGAAGCCCGTCGAGTAGTGGCAATTATGAGAGAAGTGACTGGGGTTGAACCGGTCATGTGGGGGCCGAGTATGATTGGATTCGGCAGCTATCATTATAAGTACGAGTCTGGTCGCGAGGGCGACATGCTCAAAGTCGGTTTCTCACCGCGCAAAGCTGCGCTCGTGCTGTATGGTCTGGTGTATTATGACGAGCACGAACAAGACAACGACAAACTGCTCGAAAAACTAGGCCCACATACTCGTGGCAAAGGATGTGTCTATGTCAAAAAACTTGCAGATATCGATGAGTCAATCCTGCGCACTATGATTCGCAACGCGTACTCTCACAACTCATCATGATGAGGGTTGACGATTACATCGCACAATTCCACGGACATGTCCGTGAACGGCTTGAAGCCATACGCCAGATTATTCGTGAAGTCGCGCCACATGCCGATGAGTCGATGGCCTATGGTATGCCAGCGTACAAAATGCACGGTAAGCCGCTCGTTTACTTTGCGGGGTATAGAAACCACATCGGGTTCTACGCCACCCCAAACGGCCACGAAGCATTTAAGGCTGAGTTTGCACAGTACAAACAAGGCAAGGGTTCGGTGCAGTTTCCACTCGATCAGCCGTTGCCGATTGATCTTGTGAGGCGAGTAGTGAAGTTTCGTGTCGAGCAAGTAACAAAATAAAGGAGGTCATATGGAAATAAACGTATGGGCAATCGTGGCTGCGACGGCGACGATGTTCGCTGTCGGTGCTGTGTGGTATATGTCAGTATTTAGAAAGCTGTGGGGCAAGATACATGGCATGGATAAATATTCTGAAAAAGAAATGAAAGAGCTTTCGTCAAAGATGGGCCCTTGGTATGGTCTACAGCTGCTCATGACGGTGCTCACGGCGTTTGTTCTGACCCATTTTATCGCACTGAATCCGGAGGTAGAATACTGGAAGGTGGCCTTCTTTGTTTGGCTCGGTTTTGTGCTGCCAACCCAAGTCTCAGCAGTGATATTTGGCGGCACCGAATCACGATGGATGATGAAAAAAATCGCAGTTATGAGTGGGGAAACGCTGGTGCGCTTGCTCCTTGCAGCCTGGGTGATCAGCTTATTCTAATGTAACAAAGAAGGAGGCCGAGATGGCAAGCGTTATTTCACATTTTGAGGTCTATGTCGACGATCTCGAGCGTGCCAAGAAATTTTATAGCGATGTCTTTGGCTGGGCGTATCAGGATATGGGCCCAGAACTCAATGATTATGTTGTGGTGTACCCTGGTGGCGAAGTGACTGACGGTCCTGCAACTATCGGGATCAACGGAGGCATGATGAAGCGGCCTGGCCCTGCGTCGAGTGACGACACGGCTGCGCCCAATGCCTCGTGTGTCGGTGTTGCGCCAAATGGGGATGTCTATATTACGTGCGTGCCAACGAGTACTGGCCAGTTTGCTGCGTTGTATCGTTCAACAGATCACGGCGCTACATGGACTGACATTGCGGACGACAATTACCGCAATTCGGCCATCCTCGCGCGCTCTGTCGCCGCACGTAATGACGGCACGGTCCTCGTCGCGACAAATGGTTGTGGAGTTCTTGTCTACGATGAACCGGTCATGAAAGCGCAGATGTCCTAGTAGGTTGGCGTGAGGGATGGAGTTACATTACCGTGATGCGGTATACTTATGAGTAATAGGAGACGACAGCCATGACATATGCGCGAAGGCTACAACGAGCAACCAATCCAAGTGGCATGCAAACGGGAGGTCTCCGTAATGTGACTATCGTATTCTTTGAAAATCGAGGCTGGGTAAATGGTGCGAAAGCAGTGAAGGGCGACACGGGCCACTACCCATACTGCAACAACGTGCTCATGTCTCAGTACGTTTACCATGATAATTTCTGGTGCGTTTTAGACGACGAAGCGGGTGATGCGCCTGCTATAAAAACTGGCGGTACCGGTTCTCACACCAAGTACCTTGGGTTCGTAGGAGGGTCGCGCTATTCGGCGGTCAGTGACATTATGATTGCCGCCAATCCTGGACAGGGTGTGATATTTGATGGGACAAACCCGACCGACGGCGTCAAGGACGGCGAGAGCTTACTTTCGCTTATGGACGCTCAGGGTGTAAAGTGGGCGGCGTTTTTGGAGCAACTCGATGCGCCAGGCGTTGGTATTGGCGACATGACAAACAACGGCGGGTTATATATGGCACGCCACAATGGTTTTGTCAGTGACTTTGCTGCCTACAACATTGGTTCAAACGCTGCTACCCGCTACGGTTATGGCGGCTCGGCTCCAAACGGCTCGTACGTCATGGACGCTGGCTCCACTGGTTCGTTTGGAGGGCTGGCGCCGGCCAAACCCACTTGGCCAAACTGGATTAACGAACTCAATAAAACAGATACAAATGGCAATTACAATGGCGCACAACTAACATTTCTGGGCGTGACATCAGACAACCAGGGGCATCCGAACGGTGTCGGCACCGGCAGCTGGTACGCCAACGACGGAAGCGGATACAATGACTCGACGGCGACGTGGGCATACAATCCCGACAAATGCATTCAACAAGTTGTGACTACCTGGCTTACGACAAAAGCAGCGACGTCAGGAAAGGGTAACTTATTTATTATATGGGACGAGGGTGGCGACCGTACCGGTCTACCCGCCACGCTGACAGACAGAACCGGCCGCGACACGCCATTCTTTCTCGTGTCCGACAAAACACATAATTGGAGTGGCGGCCGAGCAATCACGGCAGCAGCGAATCACTACGGAATTCTCGCTGACCTTCAGGATTTCTTTGGTGTGTACAGGCCAGGACAGAGCGGCTCAGCGCGCTATTTGGGCCATGCCAGTGAAGGGGTGGGCATTGGTCATGGTTCTATTGCTGCGTATCTCGACCACGCATAACTTGCTACGGCAACACGTGTGGATCAATCCACATTGAGACTAAACCAGACTATTTCAAAAGCACTACGCCAGTATGCGCTAAAACCGTGAGATTGCCATTTGGCACGGTGGGCCACGCACCCCCGTCTGTCGACGGCATCGTGATGTACGGCCCACCGCTCACGGTATAAGTTGTGTCCGAACTAGTGGGATTAACGACAACTAGCCCTTTGGTGAAACGCCTTTTATACACCGACCCGACCTTGCTATATGCTTCTGAAGGGATGCCGGGGTCAATGTACCAGTCGTATTTGTATGGGAAATCTGTCGGGTCCATAAGTCCAGCCTGGTTTGTGTTGTCATTGTACGCGTTGTTATAGCAAAAATAGGCGTTGTTGTTGCCTACCGTATCGCCAGCGCCGAGCAGGTAGGAGGCCAGTGCGTAGCGCTCCAACTGGAGGCTCTCTGCTGTAGTTGGGCTTGGCGATGACCAGTGTTTGCACGAGACGATTAGTTTTTTAGTCGGGTGCGTCGCGAGTGCGTCGACTAGCATATCGACATCTTGTTTCCACTGAGTTTCAGACCGATAATAGCCGGGCGCGTCACCTCGCGCCGAACGCATCCAGATCTCTGCTAGCCCACCGTCAAGGTAGGAAAGTTCCGGCTCGCTTGACTGCGAACCGAACCAGCTTGATCCTGAGGAAAACGCGTTTGCTACAATGTCAATCCCACTGACCCCTGCCCGTTCAGCATCTACCACTGTTTTAAGCGCCACATCACGCCAGCTTTCCCAGCTGTAGCCTGCGGCTACTGGTGTCGAATCCCAGCCTGAGTTTACCGTACTCCCCTGGTATGGCGCCGGCACAAGATAGTTTGCCGAAAAGAGCGCTGGACCGAAGTTATCGTTAAAGGCGCCGTCCATGTTGTTGTCTTTCGCCGTCTGGGCATCACTGATCTTTTGATTGTGCCACCACGTCGATTCGACGTCTTCGACCGTTAGATTAAAACTCGACGAATCAAGTGTATATAACACCGATGTCGGGCTGGTGCAAACCAGAGGGGCGCTTGTATTATTAGCATCCATCGCACCATTGAAATATCCCCACATATTCAGCCGTGGGTTTGCTACCTTCATCGAAGGCACATACGTTTTCCACTTGTCAGACTTAACCATCATGAGATCAAACGCCAAGGCCGAGTCTGCGGCCTGCTGAGCGGTCGGCGTTGGCGTGCCGGGTCCATAGGCAAAAGCACCCGTTTGCAGGAAAACACGTCCCAGCGAAGGGGCCCCGGGGACAGATTGGGTTGCTTGAAGTGATCGCCTGCTAAACATATCTTTACTTTCTAATACTAATTATACCTCGCTTTCGTAACATAGCATAATTTCAAAAATTCAGTTCGTTGCATATTTTGTCGAATGTCATGTGTGGTTAAATGGTACGTGTCAATATATGTTTAACAGGATTTGTAAAAAAGGGCACATTCATGAAACATGTAGCGTTACTGCGTGGTATCAACGTGGGTGGGAACCGCAGGGTACCAATGGCTGATTTACGAGCAGTCTTTGCGGATATGGGATTTACGGATGTCTCGAGCTATATCAACTCGGGCAATGTGATATTCTCAGCTGATACCGAACCAAACTCAGCTGAAATTGAGCGTGTTCTGAATAGCCGTTTTGGGTTTGCAATCGAAACGCTGGTGTTGTCCGCGGCCAAAGTCATAGCTGTTGCAGAGGCAATCCCGAGTGAATGGCTGAATGATAGCGAACAAAAGAGTGATGTGCTGTTCCTATTTCCCGACGTTGATTCGTCGGACGTACTTGACAATATCGGCTACCGGCCAGAGTTCGAAACAATTTACTACGTGCCTGGTGCACTCATCACGAATGTGTTGCGCCAGAACCAGCCAAAAAGTAGCCTGGTTAAACTTATCGGGACGCCACTCTACCGTCGTATGACTATCCGCAACATCACGACCGCTCGCAAATTGGCGGCGTTAGTTGGATAGAGCGGCGTGTCTAAATGCGGATTCCGCCGACTAGGCTGACTATTATGACGCCTGACACAAGAGCGACAGCAAGCGCCACCAGTCCTCTGACCTGTGAATTATTGGTGACGAGTGAACCAGTTTCAACAGGGTAGTTGCTTCATTTGACAGGGGAATATTATTGGCTCGAGCCTTGACCTGAACTCAGGTTATTATCTTGTTGAGACGTATTCGTATACTACGCTTCCGGAAGAGCGTAGTGATGGCCAGGAGGCACAGCCCAATGCCGGTAACTGCGTATAGTAGTGGACTGTCGCCAGTGTTGGCGAGCGGGGCAGATTGTGCTGGCCGCGTGAACACGGTTGGCTGGTTTTGACCCGAGCTGAGAGTTGTGGCATTGCCGCTGAGAACAGGTGTGTCGTTATTGACGTTGTTGTCGCTGGCATCTATAGTACCGTCGCCGTTTTCGTCCCAGTAGGCTTTGGCTTGGTTTTGTAGGCTATTCATGGCGCTAGGGATGCTGACGTTGAGCTCTAGTACGACCTCGTTGGCGGCTGATGCCTCGTCGGTAGCACCGGCGTCAGCGCCGATAACGCCATCCCAGATCACAGAGTGAGTGTTTGCATCGTAGCTACAACTGGTTGTGGTTGACACGCCACGGGCGCTGCAGACGAGGCTGCCTGCGACGTAGGGAGCGGACGGGTTGAGCGGGTCGACGATTTTCACACGCTCCGGACTGGAGTTGGCGTCATTAATCCAGACCATTTTCCAGTGCAAAACGGGTAGGCCGGCGGCGTCGAAGGTTTTGTAACCACTGGGTGGGTCAAAGACATTCGCCGGCACGTCGACAACAGTGTTGTTGTCGGTTCCAGTACAGCTACTGCCGCTGCGGCTGCAAAGTCCCGGGTCGCTTGAGCTAGAGGCGGTAGCGCTGTTGTTAAGCACGGTACCATCGGCGATGTTACCATTAACGGTCACTGTGACGGTGCGGGTAACGCTGGAACCACCAGCTAAGCTGTTGATATTCCAGCTGACAACACCGGCTGTGTTATTGCCGCTGTCTGAGGCGCTGACAAATGTGACACCCGCGGGGAGCGTATCGCTGATGACAAGATTGGTGGCGGTGGAGTCGGTTGCCGTGTTGTTGACGGTAATGGTGTAGGTTAGTGAATCGCCAGGATGGGCAGTGGTGACGCCGTCGGTTTTGGTGACGGTAACGACAGGGTCATTTGCCACAACCATAGCGATGGTTTGGTCATTGGAGCCGGCGGTGCAGGTCTGGGCGATGGATCCGGCCGGTACAGTTATGCCACTCGGCGCCTGGCAGTTGCCACTTGCGGAATTGTCGAGCGCATCGGTGGGGACGGGAGCGATGCTGTCACCGTCGCCTATTGCCTGGTTGGCCAGCGACCCAAGGTACCCAGTGTTGATGGTCACCGAGAAGCTCGCTGTCAGGACACCGTCGTAGACCAGCGAAACTGGGCTGGCCAGCAGGTTTGCGGCCGAGCTGCCGTTGAAGCTGCCGCTCGCGGAACCGGTTTGGGTGGAGCCAGAAGGGGTAACGGTGAGGCTGCCTGGTACATAGGTCGTGCCAGCGGGGATGGTGTCAGTGATTTGCAAGTTGGCTTCGTCGCCGTTGCCAGTGTTGCGATAGGTAATAGTGTAGGTGAGCCTGTCGCCCGGATTGACTGTGCCGTTGGCGTTTAGGTCGGTAAAATGAACCGATTTGTAGCCTTGAACAAGTGGGTCTTTGGGAAAACTGACGGGCGTCGCTGCAGGTGTGTCACCATTTGCTGTAGAGGGAAAACTTGTCCCGTTCGTGGAAGTGTCGGCGGCTTGCAGCCCGCTGGGCGGAACAACAACATAGCCGCCCTGTCCGTCGCTGACGTAATAGTGGCCGCTGTTGGGCGTGCCGGAAGTGGTCGATGCGTATGCCACATTGTTCTGGGCAGTGGCTGGGACAGCGGCAGTGTTCGGATAGGTCAGGTCAACGGTTGCGGTAACAGTACAGCTGATGCCGACGGCGAGGTCATCGGTGCCGCTGAGCAGAGCAATATTACTAGTGCCATCATAGGAGGAATTTGGACTGCACGGTCCGGCGCTGACTGACGGCGCGCTTGTGACGGTAATAGTCGGTGAGCCGCTACTAAACGTCTGGTCTAGCTTGTCGACTATCTGAACATTCTCGTCAATTTCGCTGGCGCTGGTATTTTTAATACCAAAGGAGTAGCTCACGCGGTAGGTGTTGCCGCTCAGGTGGGTCATGGCTGACACAGATTTGATGGTGTCGACGCTGCGAGGACTAAATGCACAGCTGGCACCGTCGGTGGTAGTTGCGGCGGCTCCGGTAGCGATTTGGGTGTATACGCCAGTAGTTTTATTGACCATGTAAATGGCACCGCTGGGGTTGCCGCTGGCGTAAAGGTTACCAGCCGTGTCGAAAAAGGCGCTGCCATTTATCTTGGAGGTTGAACCGATGTCGCTGACGACGCCGGTGATAGGGTCGATGGTGTGCAGCGGGGCATTTTGCCCTGCCTCGACTGCGTAGAGAGTCCCGGTGGTGGGGTCAAAGGCGATGTCACCCTGCGGGATAGCCTTTGACAGTGTGACGTAGGTCGAGGTCATGGTTGTGAGGTTAATTTTTGACAACCGTATGGGCTGGCCGGCCACCGTTTGTATGACGTACATTGTGCCGTCAGAAGCAAACGTGCCGCCCGCCATACCGGACGTGCCACCGTCGGCATTCAGGCCAGAAACAAGCCCCGTATCCGTCACGACGCCCGAGTCATTTAAACGATAAAGATGGAAGTTTATGCCGCCGTTCGATGCACTTGCCAGAGCGTAGAGGTAGCCATCATGGGAGTTGTAGCCTAGGGCGTTCATGCCAGTAAAGGCTTGGGATAGTGGTCCTATTTCTTGCTCGGCGTATGTGCCGGAGGTGTTAAGTTGGAGGCGGTACAGCGAGGTATTAGCCGTTGTACCAGGGGTGCGTAACTGATAGAATGAACCGTCACAAGGTAGCGCCGGTGAACTATAATCTGCGAAGGCCTGATCAGGCACCCACTGCCACGTCGTCACGCATAACGCAGCTGCCAACAGCCCACATACTATACGTCTAGTGTTCCGACGCGCTGCTCTCAAATTTTGCATAGTTTGTTTCCTCCCGTGTCTGATATCTGTTAGTGCTATTCTGCATAATACAATACGCTTATGCTCATGTCAATTACATTGAGTAAAGGAGCGATATATGTACCTGTTTCCCGACATAGATTCGCCCGATGTCATGAACCGCATCGGCTATCGGCCAGAGTTCGAAACAATTCACTACGTGCCTGGTGCGCTCATCACGAATGTGTCGCGCCAGAACCAGTCGAAAAGTAGCTTGCTCAAGCTCGTCGGCACGCCACTCTATCTCCGTATGACGATTCGCAATGTGAACACGGTGCGCAGACTCGCGGAGTTAGTGGTCACGAACCAGTGACGCCGTACGAAGCATGGTACTCAGCGTGGCGGGAGTTTGAGCGGGGCAAGCGACAATCACGGGCGATTGACACGTTTGCCTACTCGCTCGAGGAAAACCTACACAGTTTGGTCTATGACATAGCGACGCGAACCTATCGTCACGACGGCTACCAGTACGTCAGCGTATACGAGAAAAAACGTCGTGATTTGGCAGTAGCATCGGTGCGCGACCGAGTTGTGCACCGCTATGTGTATGACCGGTTGGTCGCGCGCTATGACAGCTCGTTTGATCCAGATGTTTGGTCGTGCCGCACGGCAAAGGGGCTGCACGGGGCGCTCCAGCGTACCCAGGATTTGCTCGGCAAGCACGCTGGCTCGTATGTCTGGCGAGCGGACATCATGAAGTTTTTTTACCATGTGCAGCACGCGGCGAGATGCGCACTGTGTGCGAGTAGCGGCCGCGAACTATCTGCGCGACTTGCTTGGTTTGTCGCTTAACCCCAAAAACAACGTCGTTGTGCCAGCCGGTAGCGGGCTGCATTTTCTTGGGCACGTGGTCACATCGTCATACGCTGTCGTCGACAGGCGCACGTCTAAGGCTGCGCTGCAAAAGGTGACGGTACGAAACCTGGCGAGCTACCAGTCTCTCTTGCTCGCCAAAGACATCAAAAAACAGCTGAATTGGAACAGTGTAGATGAAATTACCGAAATTCTGCTTGACAAATAAGATTATGATATGATAATATAGAAAAAATATTTTTGGAGAAAGAATAATGGCAGGAATAGAAAATTATCCACAAGATTCACGAGGCCCACAGGACGCTCCTTGCATCACTGATATCAGAGATATTATGGCGCCAGCTTTTCGTAATGCTCCTCAGGACAGAATTGATAGCCAAGACCCGGCCAACGAGGCTCGGCTACTAACAACCGTCTACACGGAGCTGGGTTTCTTCGACCCGGCACTTGCCGAGCAGGCACCTGAAATCCTGAAGCCGCAAATCGCAGACCTCAGGGCTGCTCATCCTGGAACAGAGCTACAACCGCTCGTAGCTGTACGCCTTGTGTCAGCCTTTGGTTTGCGTGCACTACTCGCAAATTTTGACAAGCGCCAGGCTGAAGACACATATGCCTGGCCAGGCTTGTGGCCTCGCTATGAGAATAACCTAGCTATGCTCAACCGTCGCTCGCTGGGCGGCAACAACGATCCAGCAGACCTCGCAGTCGTCGGTATGCCACTAGCAGCCGACAAAACTTATGGTGAGGCTGGGCTCACACTGACTGATCGAACACTTGAGCAGCAGCGCCGGGCAATCGGTACGGGCATGCTCGCAAGCGTTGTTGACTGGACAGTACTGGCGGCTCTACGTCGCGAACGTGGTGAAAGCCCTATCGATAGCGAGACCTTCACGCGATTTCCACAGATGCAAGAGTACGCTGTTGACGGCGTCGACTACGTCGGCGATGCGTACTCGGACGAGTCACGGGCGGAGTTGTTCGGCTCGGACGGCGGGCGCTACGACGACATTGGTGTTCGTCGCTTGGTGGGGCGTGACGAATCTTAAGATTCAGATATTTCCCCTCTCCTTATCTTTTGCTACACTAGAATCGGTGTCTGATATGGTTTTCATAGGTATGCTTGCGTATTGGTTTGACCTGCGCTGAAGTAACACACTGACCATATCGCATACCTTTGGCTCGGTTAGCGAGCCTTGCCCCACGTGAGATCTTCGTAATTTTGGCTGGTATACCCATAATGTTTGCGAATACTATGGAGACGAGACGAAGGTTAGCAAAATCTGTTGACGGCGTCGACTACGTCGGCGATGCGAACTCGAACGAGTCACAGGCGAAGTTGAACGGCTCGAACGACAGGCGCAACGACAACATTGGTGTTCGTCGCTTGATGAGGCAAGGCTTTCTTTAAGGCATCACTTCTTGCGCGGTATTTTATTGTACGCTTTTGAGCCAGCCGCCGGTCATGCGGCCAATTTCGCTGACTTTGGCCTGGAGCTGGTGGGTGGTGGTAGCGTTCGCCAGCTTTTTCTCGAGGACAATGCGCAGGTGAAATTGTAGTAGCTCCAGCTGAGCGCTAGCTTTTAGTAAATACACCGCTTTGTGGGCTTTTGGCGCGTGCTTGGCCATGATGAGCAGTTCAAGCACAGTAAGCACAGCGTCTTCGGCGCGCCGGCCGAGCGTCTGGCGCTCTAAACCAGCGAGCTTTTCGGTAACAGGCACAAGCGCGAGGTATAGTTCCTGCGTACGCAAAATGGCCGGGAGCTCGTTCATGGTACAATTGTATCAGATGAAAATTGTTGCTATTATCCTGGGGTTGTGCATGAGTGAGCATGTATTTGACCATGAGGCGTGGGCGCGACTGGACATCTTCAACCAAATGGGAAATATTGGCTCAGAAGTCGGCCGAGCTATTACCGCAAAGCACCAGGGCAAGACCGAGCGGTCGATGAGCGCATTTTACAGAGGCATGGACCTTATCAATGCGACTATCGAAGTGTGGTCGTCACAGAAGGGTTCCGCTATACCAGAACTGTTGCGCGCCCGCGAGCAGTTTGCGCGCACTATTTTGACTGACCAGGAAGACCCCACTCTCGAGCAGTACTTCATGCAGTTTGCCATAGCCGCCCGTGCGAATCGGTAGCGATACGAACAGGGTTAAGAGATGACGAGTATGTCAAACAATACGAAGCAAACCCACACAGAAGTAAAGGCAGCACTTGCGAACTACGCTAGTGACGCCGATGCGGTGAATTTGCAATGGTTTTTTAAGACGGGGCCGGGCGAGTATGGTGAGGGTGATCAATTCATCGGTGTGCGCGTGCCAATGATTCGTAAAGTTTGCAAGGAGTTTAAGCATCTGCCGCTTACTGAGGCGCAAAAGCTCATAGAAAGTCCGTTTCACGAGCACCGCATGGCAGGGCTGATTATACTGACGCTCCAATACCCGCGTGCCACGTCCCAGGTGAAGAATGACATATTTGACCTCTATATGCGGGAGCTAATGAGGCGAAATATCAACAACTGGGACCTCGTCGATGTTACCTGCCGCCAGATCGTTGGCGAACATCTACGTGACGATCGTGCCCAACTGTATACACTTGCGGAAAGCAATAACTTGTGGGAGCGCCGCGTCAGTATCATCAGCACCTTTGCCTACATTGCCCGCGGTGATGCGAGCACCTCACTAGATCTTGCCGAACTGTTGCTGCACGACCACGAAGACCTCATGCACAAGGCCGTTGGCTGGACGCTGCGCGAAGTCGGCAAACGCTGCGACGAGCAACTGCTGCGTGATTTTCTCGACCGTCATGCCCGCGGTATGCCACGGACGGCACTACGTTATGCTATTGAGCACTTGCCTGAAACTCAACGTCAGTACTATCTATCAATCAAAAAAACATAATTAGCGACGTGGGATGATCGGTCTCCCGATAAGTTTGTTGAGCACACAGGCGCCGAGTAAACCGGAGATAATTAATAGCAAGCCAAGATCTCCGACCATCCACTGCCATGGGTCCTGGAGAGTCCCAAATGCGACGTATATAAGCCACATCCCCAATAGAACGCGAAAAATACGGCCGTAAATGCTTGTTGCTGCATTGACAATTCTGATAAGTAGTTTTTTATTCATCGCTTCTAAAAAATGCCTCGTTTGCGACCAAGCCACATCACCGTCGTTAGAATAACAGTAGTGATACCAAGAATAATCCAGAAAGCTCCAGGGTCGTGTTGAAATGGTGTCTCGACATTCATGCTATATACCCCAAAAATCATGTTGGGAATTGCCATAGCGAGTGTAGCCACAGTGAGAACTTTCATCGTTTGGTTGAGGCTGTTGTCGCTGATGGAGCTATGCGCGTTGCGCACCCCAACGATTGCCTTGATGTTATCATTACATTTTTCGACTGACTGCTCGTTCATGAGTAGTGCATCTTCCACGAGATCACGGTCTTGCTCTGCCAAACGATGACCGACAAAAAGCCGTCTCAGCACAGCGCTGTTTGGCTGTAGTGCACTCAAGAACTCATTTAATTCGTCCTCGATCAAGACAAAGTCAACAAAATCTTGATTGCTCACCGCATGGGTGCGCAATCGCTGGCGAACTGCTTTTATTTTCCGACTCGTCTTGTCTGTTAAGCTGTCGTACTGCTCGGTAATTCGCTGCATAATAAGCAAGACCAGCCGCGTCTGTTCCCGGGTGGTGAAGGGAATCTTGCCAGAGAGAAGGGGCTCGAGCGGAGCAACGTGCCGTGATGAAACGGTGATAAGCGCGTTCTCTAGCAGAATGATGAGCAACGGAAAGGTCTCAAAATCACCAGTTCGCTCACGAACCACATAACGTACATAGATGTAGGTCTGTTTGCCCTCTGATTCAAGGCGCGGCACCTCATTCTCATCGAGTGCGTCCTCCAAGTGGCCGGGAACCAAATCGTAACGCCGAACAACCTCAGCGAGTTCATCTTTTGAGGGCGACTCCAAGTGAACCCATACGTTGTCGCGATACTCTCCCAGAAGGGCAAGGTCTTTTGAGGCGATGGCTCGATAGTAGCGTTTTAACACGCGAAATTATTCCCCAGGTATACTTGCTTCATATGACTACTATACGATCTCTAGTGCCAGTCGGCAACAGCGTGTGATATACTTTGATGTATGAAAAAGCATAAGAAGCAATCATCACAAGACTCAACGGCTGTATTGGTACTGGGCATCGCCATGTTGCCAATCGGCACTGCGCTGCTGGCATCAAAGTATGCTGTCGGATCAGTTTTTTTGGTGTTATCAGCTGCATTTGTCGGTATGGCGCTTGGTATGATGCGCGCCGAGAAAAAGTAGACCCCCGCGATCACTTCGGCTTATACTAGTGGGATGAACACCAGTCTCGCGCAAAAGTTAAAAAACCTCCCCAATTCCCCTGGGGTGTACTTTCATAAATCAGCCTCTGGAGAGGTGATTTATGTGGGAAAAGCGGCGGTCTTAAAAAATCGTGTCCGCCAGTATTTTCAGGAGAGTCGAGATAGTGATGCCAAGACTAGGGCACTGGTGGCGGAGATAGAGGATACCGACTGGATTGAGACGGACAGTGAAATTGATGCTCTTTTTTTGGAAAGCGAAATGGTAAAGCGTTACATGCCTCGCTACAACATTTTGCTCCGTGACGATAAGTCTCAACTGTATGTCCGCATTGACATAAAAAGCGAATGGCCACATGTCAGTTTTACGCGCAATCCAGCCGATGACAAGGCCCAGTATATTGGACCGTTTTATAATGGCTATGCTCTCAAAAAGGCTCTTCGATATCTGCGAAAAGTATTTCCGTATTATACGAAACCGCCGGGTACACACCGCGTCGACTTTGATGTTCATCTGGGACTGAGCCCGCGCTCCGATATGACAAGCCAAGAATATAAATCCAGTCTCAAAAAACTCATACGATACATCGAGGGTGATAAGGTGACTATCACACGCGAACTTGAGCGAGACATGAAACGTGCCGCACGGCAACAGCAATTTGAGATTGCTGCCGAATTACGTAACAGGCTCGGGTATCTACGCGAGCTGCAACGGCGTATTATGTTTGGCGACAAAGAATTCTTGGATATCAGCAAGGACAGGGCGCTCGATGATCTACGATTACTCCTGGGGCTAGTGTCGATACCGGCACGCATCGAGGGATACGATATTAGCCACATGAGTGGCACAAATGTTGTCGCGAGTATGGTGGTATTTACAAACGGCGTTAGTGATCGTACTGAGTATCGAAAGTTCAAAATGCACAAGGAGCAAAACAATGATTTCGCAAATATGTTTGAGACCTTGTCGCGTCGGTTGAGCGAAAAAAATCGTTCTCGGTGGAAACTTCCGGACATCTGTTTGATTGATGGTGGTAAGGGTCAGCTTGATTCGGCGATTGCTGCGCGGGATCAGGCAGGTCTCACGATACCAATGATCGGCTTAGCTAAACAGCACGAAGAGATCGTCGTACACCTCGAGAGATCTCGCGTGAGGCTCGACCATAAGGTACTCGAGAGATTGGACGGTCATACTATGACGAGTGACAAGTTTACCCTAATCAGTCTTCCTCACAGCTCCCACATCGTTAAACTTTTACAACGCATCAGGGATGAGTCGCATCGTTTTGCCGTGACATACCATACGACCCTTAAGCGCACCTCACAAACCAAGGGTATCCTTGATGAGATTGAGGGCGTTGGTCCTGTCACACGAAAAAAGTTGATTCGTCGGTTAGGTAGTGTTCGGGCGGTGGCCGGGGCAACGGTTGAGACACTCGAAAAAATTGTCAGTCCTGTACTTGCGCGGCGTATATACAATTACTTCCATCAAATCTGATAACATATGCGTTACATTGGTAGACACAGGATGAGCAGATTTTCTATCAGACTACTAATTCGCGCATTAACGACGACAACTGCTTGCAGCTAGGATATACTACTCTCTATGATACATCGCACGCATCTACAGCGATTTATGGACGCAATACAGGGCGGGCTGGTCGTTCTCACGGCTTTCGATGAAGTACAGTGGAGTGGGGATATGGCTGTGCCGTTTGTCCAAGAGTCAAACTTTTGGTGGTTGACGGGCATAGAACAGCCGGGATGGAAAGCGATTATCGACTCTAGGAGACGATCGCTCGTTCTTGTTCGGCCAGATCGCAGTGAAACGCAACGATTGTTTGACGGCGACATAAGTGATGACAAGGTGATCGCCCTAAACGGTGCGATAGAAGTTATCTCTGACACGGGGCTTGAATCCTATCTGCGTCGTTTGGCACGACATCACACAGTTGTACAAACAGTGTATGATCAGCGTGAGCATGGCTTTGTCTCAAACCCAGCCCAACGGGATCTTTATAGCAGGTTAAGCCGGATTTTTTCTTCAGTTCAAGATTGTCGTTCGATGCTTGACGAGCTAAGGGCAATAAAATCCGAGGAGGAAATTGCTGAAATACGTAAGGCGATCACCCTCACGATCGGGACCTTTAGGGCAATTCGCCAACAACTTGAGTCGTATCGCTATGAGTATGAGGTTGAGGGTGATATGACTCGTGCCTTTCGCCGTACAAATGCGCATCATGCCTACCAGCCAATTGTGGCGAGTGGTTCACACGCCGTCACCCTGCACTATATTAGTAACGGCGCTCGACTTGCAAAGAGACAGCCTCTTTTGGTAGATGTCGGTGCGCGGGTCGATGGTTACGCAGCTGACATTACTAGGACGTATTGTCTGAAACCGACAAAGCGTCAGCAGCAAGTGCATGCAGCGGTCGAAAACGCCCATCGTCGAATCATTGCCTTACTTGGACCTAATTTGCTTGTTGCAGAGTACATACATCAAGTTGATGAAATTATGAAAGACGCTCTCGTTGAGCTGGGTTTACTTGAGGATCGAAATGATACTAAGACCTATCGAAACTATTTTCCTCACGCGATTAGTCATGGTTTAGGTATTGATGTTCATGATAGCCTTGGGGCACCGCGCTATTTTCAACCCGGCATGGTGCTGACGGTTGAGCCCGGTATTTATATCAAAGAGGAACATATCGGGGTGAGAATTGAAGACGATATTCTGATAACCACTGATGGGCATGAAAACTTGAGCCGCGCCTTGTCGACAAGTTTGTAGAAAAACGCTATACTCATACGAAGACCATGAAACAACAAATGATGATGTTTGCCATCCGTTGGATACTTAATTCCTTTGGGCTTTGGATCGCCGTAAGAGTGTTTGGCACGGGCTATAGCGGAGCAGAGATTGATGCCGGGGTCGCTGTCTTTTTGTTGGCCGGACTAATCTTTTCAGTTGTCAATGCCATCCTAAAACCGATCGTCATAATCTTGGCACTTCCCGCAATCTTATTGACGCTCGGTCTGTTCACCATTATCGTCAACGGGTTTATGGTCTGGATATCACTAAAGCTCGCTCCAGGTCTACAGATGACATTTTGGCACTCGGTTCTTACAGGATTGGTACTAAGTCTGGTAAACTATGTAGTAAGTAGCGTGCTCGAACTAGAGTATTCGAATATGCGAAAGGAGCAATAAATGAGTCTTGACAGTATTTTGCAAAGTATTACCGTTGGGTCGGCAATTCTTATGTCGCTTGCCATTTTACTTCAGCAACGCGGCGCGAGCCTAGGTGCTGGATTTGGAGGTTCGGGGGAGTTATATACTACGCGGCGCGGCTTAGACAAAAATCTATTTGAAGTAACTATCTTTTTAGCAATTACGTTCGTCGCCTCTATCCTGGCCGGACTACTTCTGCCATCATTTAGGTAAGGGAACCACGTGAATAAAGATAAACAGGGGTGGAATCAGTTTAGGCGAATACGTCTTGATCGTAAGGCGTTGGCTCGGCGCGCTCGACGCATCGAAGGGACAACACGTCGACATGCCCATCGTTTTATTATTCGTCGTATTCAAAACGTACGCGCTGTTCGGCGCCAAATTACCCTCTGGCTGACGATGATAGGATTTATCATTGCCGGCTTGGGACTTCAGTGGATGTGGGGACAGTCAAATTACATGGTTTCTGCACGACAGGGGGGTGGAAGCTACGTTGAAGCTTCACTCGGGCCGATTACGACGCTCAACCCACTCTATATTTCGTCAAGTGCTGAAGCGACCGTTGGTCGTTTAGTATTCTCGAGCTTATATGATTATGATGAAACGGGTAGCTTGCACCAGGACATAGCCGCTTCGCTGCAAGTGGATTCAACGGGAAAGCAATATACCATCAAACTCAAACCAAATGTAACGTGGCATGACGGTGCGCCCTTGACGGCAAAAGACATAGTATTTACCATAAATCTCATCAAAAACCCCCTCTCTCGTTCTTCGCTGAGGATCAACTGGCTCGATGTATCGGTGCAGGCGATCGATGCGACAACGGTGCAATTTTCACTACCAACAGTCTATGCTGCCTTTCCGTATGCGCTCACCTTTCCTATACTGCCCGAGCATATCTTGACGAGCGTGAGTCCGGGTGCGGTTCGGGAAAACATATTTAGTCAGTCTCCGGTAGGGAGTGGTCCATTTCGCTTTAAGTCTCTCCAGTCAGCGGATGTACTAACGGGAACGAGGCGTGTCACACTCGAGGCAAATAAAAACTATTATCGCGGGCAACCGAAACTAGATAGGTTTGAAGTGCAGGCATACACAAGCGAAGAAGCAATACTGAGTGCCTTAAAATCAGGTGAGGTCAACGGTGCGGCAGATATTTCTATCACTTCTCGTTCACAAATACCAAGCAACTACACCGTGGCCCCTCAGCCGCTCGATAGTGGTGTTTATCTGCTTCTCAACACCACTCATCCGGTACTACGTGATGGCAAGGTGAGAAAAGCACTTCAGTATGCAACAGATACTGATGCCATTCGCGCGAGATTGGGTGAGGGAACACTTTCGCTCGATTCGCCGTTTATTGACGGGCAGTTGACGGGAGCAGACATTCCGCATACACCAAAAACTGATCTAACAAAAGCGAAAGCATTGCTGGACGAAGCTGGCTGGAAGGCAGAGGGCTCGTATCGTGTCAAAGATGGCAAGCCGCTTGAGCTCACCGTTACAACCACAAAGAGTGGTGAGTACGGAGCGGTACTCGAGGAAATAGTAAAGCAATGGCAAGCGCTTGGCATAAAAGTCAATACACGTACTGTCGATACCGCAACCGTATCATCAACCTTTGTGCAAGATACGTTGCAGGGAAGAAACTTTGACGTGTTACTCTACCAGCTTTCTATCGGTGCTGACCCTGATGTCTATGCGTACTGGCATTCATCACAGGCCGGACCATCGGGATACAATTTCACTAGCTATAGTAACAAGACGGCAGATGCAAGTTTAGCAAGTGCGCGGTCTCGTCTCGAACCCGATCTACGTAATGCTAAGTACAAGCAGTTTGCGCGGCAGTGGATAGAGGATGCGCCAGCGATCGGTCTTTACCAACCCGTTGCTGAGTATGTATCAAACAAAAATGCACAAACAGTCCGTAGTAACGCAAAACTTGTTACCTCTACCGATCGGCTCGCAACTGTCATCTATTGGACAGTTGAGAGTGATATGGTTTACAAAACACCGTAAATTGCGGTATACTATAGGGGTATCCAACAGCTAATATGCACTGGTGGCGGAATTGGTAGACGCGCTAGCTTGAGGGGCTAGTGATCATTGCGATCGTGGAAGTTCAAGTCTTCTTCAGTGCACCAAAAAGCGATTTTTCGGGAAATTGTCGCCTTCCAGGGCGATTTTTTCTTTGGCCGCGCTCAACGCGAACCAGATGTTTTCTTGGGGGAAATGGGAAATTGGTCGTTGCTTGCAACGACTTTTTTGTTTTTTAGAAACAGGTTCAATCCGTCAATTTTGCGTAAACTCTCGCGCAAGGCTTGATGTGGGGTGTTTTCGTCAATTTTCTCGTAGGAAATTGCTGTTTTAACCCACTCGCGCATAGGTTCAATCCAAAAGTCAGCGCGAGCGGCGACATGCTCTATTTTTTCCTCTAGCGACTTTTTGCGGCTCATGAGTTTAGCGCGGCGGTCTTGGTAGTCGCTTTGGTCGATGTCGCCCTCTAGGTAAATATCAAAAAGTCGCTTGCTCTTGCCGTTCAACTCGTCCAGTTGGGCGCGGTGTTCGGTGAGTAGCCGTTGGCTGCTTTGTTGCGCGTCTGCCTCATCTTGCTCCAGCCTTGCCAGCATAAACGCGCCCATATCGCGTGGCACAGTAAATGCCCGCGCGATTGGTACGAGTTGGTTTGCTAGTGCGTATTCGCGCAGTTCTGGCTCGCGGCACGCGACTTTTTTGCTTTTGTGCGAAAGCTCAATCAGACGTATAATTGTAGGATAGATTTATGAAATATTCTCAGAAGTATAGTTTAGTCGGATTCCTAGAGCATCAAGATATTGGCGTTGAGTTTGGTATGTCCGATTGGCCGCTCCATGTTACTTTTGCTGACGTATTTGCCATTGAGCGAAATGACGTAGCTATCGACAGAAAGCTAAATGAAGCTTTACAAAATCAGCGACCCGTCCTTGTTGAACCGAAACAGCAAGCAAAATTAGGCAATACAGATGTCGTATTAGTTGAGAAAACGGAGGAACTGTTAAGTCTACATTTATTGTTGGTTGGATTGCTTGAACAGAATGGAGCCGTTTTTAATACACCCGCATTTACAAAAGGTGGCTTTTTGCCCCATTGCACGATACAAAAATCTAGTCTGCTACAGACAAGTACCGAAATTACTGAATTGTCACTTGTTGACATGTTTCCGAATAATGATTGGAAGCAAAGAAAAATACTTGCCACATTTGAGCTAAACGGCTAAACCGTCGTACACATACAACTCGATTGAATTTTTAATTAACCAGTTATTTGGTCTCTGCTTGCGAGTGCAATTCCAAGCAATCATCCCGTTACGATAAAGCAACTGCTTGCCCGACAAAAAACCAACCTTTTCCTAATTCAAAAAAAGAAATTCGGCGTGGGAAAATTCAGAAAATGCAAAGGCTGGTTTTTTCTGATGGGGCGCACGCGCGGGCTGCGCCCGTGTAAGGCGGCGGGGCCTGGCATTTGTCAGCCATTTTGCTCAAAATGGGTTCGGACTTGTGTGTAAAAGTCCACCAAAAATAAGATGCCTCCAAGGCATCTCTTATTATTCCGAGAGACCAAAGCTAATCTAATTTGTTATACTAAAAAACGTGGCGCGTTGGCGGAGCAGTTACGCAGCGGTCTGCAAAACCGCGTAGATGGGTGCAACTCCCATACGTGCCTCCATGAAATAATCTCGATGGTTCGAGGTTATTTCTTTTTGAGGAGTTCGAGCATCTCGGGAAATGTCTCTTCGATGAAATGCCCACGGTTTTCAAACGTATGAACTATGGCATCGGGCAAATCACGGTGAAACTTTGCTAGTTCAGCAAATGGCACGAGAGGGTCATCTTTGCTATGAAACAAGTGGATTTCATTCGCACTCTTATCGAGACCACGTGCGTCACCAACGAGAAAGCTGCCATTGTCTCCTGTAAAGTCATTGTCGTAAACCGCTGCGACCAAAACAAGACGCTTCACTTTTTGTTTGAGCGGAACCTCATGAAGGTATTTTGCCAAAAACATAGCGCCGAGGGAATGCCCCACTAACTGAACGTCATTGCCGAAGAAGGGGATGAGTTTCTCAAAATATAATTTCCACTCATCGTAGACAGCATTCCATGCATTGGGAAATTCAGGAAGGAGCACGTCGGCATCTTTTATTTGATTTGCGATCCATGGTTTCCATTTCTGATGAACCTTTAGGCGCTCGTAGTCAACACACTTTGATCGCAGTTTTGTCAAATATGTATTGTATGAATTGTAACTTTCACCACCATGAATTATGAGGATTTGCTTCATATTTCTAGTATACTAAAGTTGAGCGCGGGTGGCGGAATAGGTAGACGCGAGGGACTTAAAATCCCTTGACCAAAAGTCGTGCGGGTTCGATTCCCGCCCCGCGCACCACTATAGGTTGAGCTATTCTTTTAGCGCGGCGAGTGGTATACTGTAGACAGTAAAAGTAGAGAAAGAAAGGGTAAAAGAACTCATGGATCCAGTAACAGTAACCTTACTCATCGTGGGCGGTGTGGTTGTTTTGCTTGTCCTCTTTGTTTGGGCAACGTACAACGGTCTTGTCAAACTCAAAGTACGTGTCGATGAAGCGTGGAGCGATATCACCGTCCAGCTTAAGCGGCGTACCGACCTTATTCCAAATCTTGTAGAGGCGGTTAAAGGCTACGCAGCGCACGAGAAACAAGTATTTGAAAATGTCACCGAAGCCAGGGCAAACGTTGTCAATGCCAGCTCTCAGGGGCCAAAAGCAACTGCTCAAGCAGAAAATCAATTCGAGGGTGCTCTCAAGAGCCTTTTTGCAGTTGCAGAGAATTATCCTCAGCTCAAGGCAAATGAAAACTTCCTCCAACTGCAAAACGAGCTGGTTGATACCGAGGATAAGATACAGGCAGCACGACGCTTCTACAATGGTGGTGTTAGCAGCCTCAACACTAAGATTCAGATGTTCCCGGCAAATACGATTGCAGGTATGCTTGGTTTCAAGCAACGCGAGTTCTTTGAGGTCGAGGATCGCGCAGCTGTTGAGAAACCCGTTGAAGTCAAGTTCTAGTCTCGACTAGCAATTCATGTATAAGGCAATCGCAGCAAACAAACGAAATACCGTTATGATTATGACGGTATTCGTTGGATTTGTCGGTGCCATCGGATGGCTGGTCGGTGCAATAAACGGGCAATCAAGCATAGGAATTGGTGTGCTCGTTGTTGCTGGTGTATACGCACTGATTCAGTACGTCATTGCTGACAAGCTAGCGCTCGTAACAACCGGTGCGCAGGAAATTACCAAAGCAGACAGTCCTCGTCTATGGCGTACTGTCGAAAATCTATCGATCACCACAGGCATGCCAATGCCAAAAGTATGTCTTATCGATGACCCTTCACCAAATGCGTTCGCGACTGGTCGTGATCCCGAACATGCGGTAGTGGCGGCAACAACAGGATTACTCGAGATCATGGACAACCGCGAGCTGACGGCGGTGATTGCTCACGAGATGGGTCATGTGCGCAACTACGATATACGTGTTAGCATGATTGCGTTTGGTTTGGTGAGTGCTATCGGCCTCTTGTCGGACATGGCATTTCGCCTGATGTGGTTTGGGGGAGACGACCGCGAAGACAACGCAAACAGCCCGCTGTTTTATGTGATTGGCTTTGTGCTGATACTTATATCACCGCTTATTGCCGCGATGATCCAGATGGCGATCAGCCGCCAGCGCGAATATCTGGCCGACGCCACAGGAGTGTTTTCAACACGTGATCCTGAGGGGTTGGCAAGCGCGCTCGAAAAACTTATGGAATATGGTCAACCGATGCGTCGTCAAAGCACCTCGACTGCTCACTTGTTTTTTTCTAATCCGTTGAAGCCGGGTCTCATTGCCCAGCTTTTTAGTACGCACCCTCCTCTCGAGGCAAGGATAGCTCGTCTCAAGAAGGATATGCACAAGTGGTGAAAAGCAAAAAAGCCTCTGTGCAGGCCGTTAAGACGCGTCGCCCCAAAGTTTCTTCGAAAAAGCCGCAACCCAGCAAAAAGACAACTACTCGACGCTTGACATCATTGCCTAACCCACATGGACTCAAGAAATACTTTGAGCACCTCATGATACGGATTGGGTCGTTCTTGAATCGTCGCCCTCATCGTAGTTTCCGTCGGACTCGTCGCCGCGATTACGTAAGATCATTGCCATTACCGAGTTACAGTGTATTTACCTATACCGTGACAAAAACACTTCGCCAAAATTGGAGAATCTTTATGCTCCTCACGCTCTTTTATGGAATGATTATATTTATCTTTAGCGGCGTAACGAGTCAAGACGCCTTCACAAATATTTCCAAAACCATTGAAAACGCCGGTTCGATCGGAGAAATGTTTGGGTCATACGGCAGAGCGGGGTTAATATTGGCAGGAACGGTGTTGACCGGTCCGACCAGTCTCTCGGTTGATCAGCAAATCTATCTCATGATTGCTCTTCTCTTTGTATGGCTAACGACGGTATGGCTACTCAGAGAACGATTGGCGGGACGAAAGCCAAAATTGCGAGACGGCCTATACTCGGCGGGTGCACCATTTATAGCAACACTCATGCTTGTATTTCTCGCACTCATTCAGTTGTTACCAATCGGATTTGTCATCGTATTGTATGCCGCACTAGCGATGGTGGGAGCACTTTCTTCAGGGCTTAGTATGATGATATTTACGATATTTGCCACACTACTTATTGCCCTCTCGCTCTACTGGCTTACCTCGACCTTTCTCGCATTAGTTGTCGTTACTCTGCCGGGGATGTATCCGCTCAGGGCAGTAAAAGTCGCAGGTGATCTCGTGACGGGAAGGCGACTCCGCATCTTATTTCGTCTGCTGTGGATGATGCTACTTATAGCGCTGCTTTGGCTGATTGTCGCAATTCCCCTTATTCAGTTGAGCACCTGGGCATCTCATGTTTGGACATGGTGGGTATTTGTGCCAGCTGTACCGATAGTTATCGCGTGCATGTTTGCATGGACGGTCGTATGGAGCAGCAGCTACGTATATCTACTCTATCGGAGGATTATTGATGACGATACAAAACCGGCCTAAGCTTGCTGAGGCGCGGATTCGAGTCGAAAAACTGCGCGAGCTAATCAATGACTATCGGTATCACTATCACGTTCTGGATGAGTCAATTCTCAGTGAAGCGGCAGCCGATAGCTTGAAGCACGAGTTGTCTCAACTTGAGGATTGGTACCCGGAGCTCATTACGGCCGATAGCCCGACGCAACGTGTTGCTGGGACAGCACTCGATGCTTTTTCAAAAGTCACTCACCAGACACCAATGATAAGTCTCGCTGATGTGTTTGACCGTGACGAAGTTATCGCGTGGGTTGCTCGTATGAAACGCGTCTTGCCTACGGTTGGTGATGAATTTCTCTGCGACATAAAAATGGATGGGTTGGCCTCTGCGCTGATATACCAAGACGGAGTATTGGTGCAAGCAGTAACGCGAGGTGATAGTCGAGTTGGTGAAGACGTAACGGCAAACGTCCGTACGATAAATAATGTGCCACTGCGGCTGAGAGCAAATCAAAAGTTTGCTCATTTTTTGAGAGGCCGTACCGAGATCCGTGGTGAAATCGTCATGTTTAAGGAAGATTTTGAAATGCTCAATAGAGAGCGTGAACGAAGCGGCGAGCCACTTTACAAAAATCCACGCAATTTGGCAGCAGGCACCATCCGGCAGCTTGATCCAAAGTTAGTCGCCGAACGACCACTTAATTTCGTGGGGTATGACATTATTCGTGATGATTTGGCCGACACGCCGACAATCGCATTTGGTTACACGATGCTCGCGGAGTTAGGGATAACAACAAGTAAACAGACAAGAGTGGTTCGCGGCGTAGCAGAAATCATGGAGTATGTACGCCATCTAGATAAGATTCGATCAGGCCTGCCCTTTAACACAGACGGTGCCGTCATTAAGGTCAATAATCGTACCGAGTTTGCGAGACTGGGTATAGTGGGTAAAACACCTCGAGCAGCAATCGCGTATAAGTTCGCAGCCGAGGAGACAACGACTATTGTAAAGGATATCGTTATTTCGATTGGTCGTACTGGCGCAGCGACGCCTGTGGCTGTCTTTGACCCTGTACAAATTGCCGGCACAACGGTACAACATGCGAGTCTGCACAATGCCGACGAGATTGCACGACTCGATGTACGCATTGGAGATACGGTGGTGATTTATAAGGCAGGAGATATTATTCCGCAGGTACAACAGGTACTCGTGGAGCTTCGTCCCAATGATGTAGCGCCCTTTGAGTATGAACATGAGCTTGCCAGGCAGTATCCTGAATTGGAGTTTGAGCGACAAGAAGGCGAGGTAGTCTATCGGGCAAAAGGCTTGACAGGACCACTGATTCTCAAACGATCGTTGCAACATTTTGCAAGTAAGGGCGCACTCGATATCGAAACGTTGGGTGAAAAAAATGTCGAGGCGCTTGTCGATGCCGAGCTTGTAAATGATATCGCAGACATCTATCGGTTAACGTACGAGCAACTACTAGGACTTGAACGATTTGCGGCCATTTCTGCACAAAAAATGATTAACGCAATTGCTGCGTCAAAAAAACCGCCACTTGAACGGTTCGTCTTTGGTCTTGGCATCAGGCATGTCGGTGTGCAAACGGCGATTGATTTGGTGAAGCAGTTTAAATCACTGGATGCACTCCGCTATGCTACGATTGACCAGCTGCGCTCAGTTGATGGCGTCGGCGATGTGGTCGCCGAGAGTGTTGCCGCGTGGTTCGCCGACGAAGATAACGAGTCACTGCTCTCTAAGTTTGAGGAGCACGGTGTCGAACCTTTTTATGAACAAAAACTAGGGAAGTTAGCAGATATGTCATTTGTGGTGACTGGCACGCTTACTTCAATGGGACGCGATGAGGCGGCTGATCGCATACGGACACTAGGCGGCACCTTTCAGACAGCAGTCGGTAAGGATACAGATTACCTGGTTGTCGGAGGTAAGGTTGGTGCAAGTAAATTGAAAAAGGCTCAGTCGTATGGTACGAAGGTTATTGATGAAACGGCATTCCTCGCGCTCACTAATGAGTAATAAAAAAAGTCACCTTGCTCGACAGTGCTCTACAATCGAAGTTGATTTTTCTTATTACCAGCAGATAATTCCGGTTATGATATATTGTAGTGCTGGTACCAAAACAGTGACCACCTGGTTGTTCCTCGGGACTGCGCAGGTAGGCAGGTTGGCGCAGTGGGTTGCGCAAAGCTGCCCGCCGGGCGTGGCGGTGATACCAGGCGCACCGCATTGGTTTGCAAACGAGGATGGTTCGGATATCCCCGAGTTTATTGTGAGATATACCGCGACGATGGTTGACGAATTGACGCGACGATATGGCCAGCCTGCTTCGATTATTGCCGAGTCACAGGCGGCCGGAGGAGTGGCTGTTTATTTGCAAAAAGTGCGCGATAGCGTGGGGCAGCTGATTCTGCTTCAGCCTTTGGGTCTGACCACTCATGAATACACGCGGTCTTTTGCTCCATATAGTGAGCTGCAGCATCGAGTTAATCATAATTTCCTTCATCAAATACCGTCACTTTTTACAGATTTTCGACTTTTGTTTAACCATGCTTTTCTGATCCGCACCATAAAACCTGGCACAGGCAAGGCAAGAGCACAATATGAGGCGGGGCTGGTGTGTTCTATTTTGCCTTCAGTCAAGGAGCTGTTTCTTGACGGCACCTCAATTCACATTGTGAGCGGGGAGTATGACAGCCTCTTTCCGCCTGACAAAATAGGAAGTAATCTCGATGCGGCAGGTATGAGAAACATCCCAATTTATATTGTTCCAAAAACTCCCCACTCGCCGTTATCGACGAGAGCTGGCAGAAGACTCCTAGAACGGGCATTTATGATCGCTAATAAAGAACTACCATTTAGAAAGGACCATTAGTGAGTAAGCTCCCAGTATTCATCACAGGCAATCAACATAAAGCGGACTATTTATCTCGACAGCTCGGCATTTCGCTCGAGTATCAAAAAGTAAATCTTGATGAACTACAGTCGACAGATCTTCATATTATTGTTGAGCACAAACTTCGTCAGGCCTATGCGTTTGTTAGGCGCCCTGTCTTGGTCGAGGATGTAAGTCTATCGTTTAATGCGCTGGGCGACTTGCCAGGGCCATACATAAAATGGTTTGTGGAACACGCAGGTGAGGAAGCATGTTGTCGGATGCTTGATGGATTTGAAGATCGTGGCGCAGTAATTCGGTGCACATTTGGCTACTTTGATGGCGAGCGTATGACGTTCTTTGACAGTGAGCTCCCGGGTACAATCTCGGACTCTCCTAGGGGTGACAACGGATTTGGGTTTGATAGATTTTTCATCAACGAAGGCTATGATATTACACGTGCTGAGATGAGCCAAGAGGAAAACGAGCGGACATATGCACAACTCATGAAGCCGTTTTCTCAGGTACGGAAGTTTGTCGAATCTCTTCAAGTAGACGAAATGCAGCGATAGCCGAGGCGAGTTGTTGCTCTCGAACCAGATGATTTGATGGTGCTGGCGGCCATATGCTGTGTTCGAGCCAAAAACCGATCAGCACGAGTGCATGATATTCGTCAACATACTCCTGGTAGCGAAGAACGTCATGACCGGACTTGTAGAGATCGATAAGAAAACTGGTTGTATCGGCCAGTCGTGGCCCGCGATCAGCCCAACTCCAGTCAACAATCTTGGTACCGTGCGCTGGATGCCAGGCAACGTTCGATTGACGAAAGTCATGGTGACAAAAAGCAGTAAGCTCCGGAAGATGCTGGGCTGAGTATTGCGTATAGATAGTATCGAGTGCTGCCATGAGCTCATTGCTCCCGTCTATTTGTGATGCTGCCAACTTCTCCCTAATCATCTGTTGATGGTCGGGGTACACCTTCCACCCCTCCTGGTGTAGGGTAGTGTAGCTCGATGCGATGTCCGCAGTATCCATAGGGGGAGTCGACGCTACTGTCGTGAGACTGCGCAAAATAGCTTCAATATAAGCCTCACGTTTATGAGATGCATCCGGTGCCCGCCAACACCAGCCGCTATTGGGATCAAGCGCTTCCATTAGGAGAGTATGGTCGTCGACCAGCATAACGTCGTCTGGTACCGGTACACCGTGGGTCTCAAGGTGCTTATAAACAGCATATTCCTTTTTGAGATATCGACGTAAATGATCTGCCCGGATATCATCAGTGATCGTGTTTTTGCTGTGATGCTTAACAAAGATTGGCATTCCTTCGGGCGGGCTGATGATTACGCGGCTATATGCCATATGACCGCCCTGCGCATCACGAATAATGCTTTGATCGGCGTAATACTCTACTTTTTCATGAAGACTACCGTGAGTTTTTATTGCTTCGGCGAGGATATCGCCATGCGAACTATCGGCAAGCAGTGTTCGCGCGTGGCGAAGTGGAACCCACTCAGCGTGCTCTGCATCATCTCCTGCCTGGACTGGATAGGTCGTATGAGTGCGCCACAAAATTGCCGATGTTTCCGGCCAGGCATGGAGTGTCGCGCGTCGATCGTTGACGACGCCTGTATAGACCACTCTCCCCGAAGAATCAACCTGTGCAAGGCCGGTTTCTTCCTGGAGTTCTCGCAGCCCTGCGGTATGGATGTCTTCATCTGTCTCTAAAAATCCGCCAGGAAATGCCCATCGTCCCGTATCGCATCTTTGAATGAGGAGGAGATGTGGCGTCGTTGTCTCGGAAATAACGACCGGATCTACGGTATAGTTTGGTCCCCAATGGTAGAAGAAGCCTTTTCCTTCCGCTAGGTGCGGAAGACGATCACGCCATGGATGAAGCGGTCTTCCGTGCGAATCTAGCTCGTAGCCGAGCTGTCTAAAGCGGTTCTTTTCTTCATCGGTGGGGAACACTGGCTGTTTTGGCATAGTCTCTCTTATCATAGCGCACTCGCCATGTCCCATGCAGCAGGTTCGGCGAGTCGCTGTGCACACAGGGTTAGGTAACGGTCAACATCGGCCGGATTGCCCATGTGTTTTCCATCATCGTCACTTAACTTTACTGTGCCTATGCCATTTACATCGACGGCCTTACAGACGACATTGAGACCGGGGGTATAGGGCATATTGTTAGTTGAGCCCCCGCCAACGCCAAAGGCAACACGCGTTTGCCCGCCAAATAGGTGCTGTAGTTCCGCCACACGTTTACCGCTCAAACTATTGGTAAACATGAGGGTGCGTGTCGTTGGATCGATACCGACACGTTCGAGCATCGCAATGACTTTTTGACCAATTTTTTCTTCTACCCCAGAGTCTATACGATAGAGTTCAGTCTGCTCGTATAGGGTTCGGTCCATGTCATGAAGGGCGACATCACTTGTAAACGTGTCGATAAGCGCAGCCCGCATCATCGGGAAGCGCGTCATCCATTCGCGAAACAGGCGTACTTGGCCATCGAGTGGATTTCCGCCGCGGCTACCCTCAAGTGCGCCAAAGACCGATCCTAGCTCGTGGGCGTTTGTGCCCACTTCTTTGACCCCATATTTGGCTGCGAGCCAGGGATTTGACGTGCCGATAAATTGCTCGGGGCATTCTTCGACCATACGTCCTACCATGTGGTCCTGCCATTCACTCGATGCTGCGCGTCGTGTGCCGAACTCGGCCGTAGCTGCGCCACTTGAGGTTATATAGTTGATAAACTCTGTGCCACGCTCATCGCCGCCACGAAACCACTCACGCTTACTTATGCCGTGATCAGCAAGATAACGAGGGTAGTAGAGTGTGGGGATGGCTTTGAGGATCGGAATTTCAGCTTGTGAAACGTCATCCCACTTTCCGCTTGTGACAGCGGTCAAATCATTCGTCGCTGGATCAATGGAGACCTCAATTTCAGGTAAACGGAATGCGGCTAAGTACCCAAGGAATTCAGGCGTGTAGTCTTTGCCCTCCTGTCGTTCGATGATCGTCAGCTCCTCGGGCGTATAACGGAGGCTGCGCAGGCTATCGTAATATTCTTGTAGCTCTTGAACCGAAACATAATCTGCGATGCGCATACCACTTTTTGCCCGGCGATTCACCATTTTGAAGGTTACTTCTGCAGCCGGTTCTTGTTCATAGATAAACTGTCCCATCGGGAACTTATACTGGTCTTGAAGGTTGAGAAGACGTTCCATGGCTAGTTCTCCAGGCGCCCACGATCAATGACAATGCCTCCGGCTAAGATTTCTTCCGTCGTCATAGCTAAGGCACCTGCTTCAATCAAGGCTTGTTTTTCAATCTCACCATTTTCTTGATTGACGCTCCGAATCGCATCACTCACCCAGATGAGGTCTGTCCATTCTGATGGGAGCTTCTCGAGGATGGGCCGTCCCGTTGCCGATACGCAGTAGTCACCAGCCAGTCCTGTGAGGAGGATAAGTGTTCGTTGCCCAAGGTTTTGATTGATACGAACCACTCTCTCTAGGAACGTACCGACTGTCCGCTCATCTTCGGGTAGATCACTCACAATATCATTGGGCACAGTTGCGCGTGGTTTTAGGACGGCATCGTACCCCGAGTACCCCGGGTCGTTAGACGCCATGCCTTTTTGAGCAAGGGCATCGGCTGGCTTAACGATTAGATTGCGATGGAGGGCGGCACCGTGGGTGTCAGCGACGCAGTGAACTGGCCAAGTTCCTCCATACTCAGCAAAGTGATTTGTTACTTCCGGATGCTCATCCGCGGTATCAACAATCATTCCGCCCTGCGCTCGTACCCAAGCGTTGAGCCTATTTATCGGTTCGATTACTTGGTCTCCGTTCTCAACAGCAAGGCTACCGCCAGGACAAAAGTCATTTTGTAAGTCAACATTGATGGCTACTACTTCGCCATATACCCTGCTCGTTTCTTTACTTGTTTTCATAACAACTCCTTTATATATTAGTGTGATTTGAACACTAATTTTTTATTAAAAAATAACCTTTCTCTCTCGTATCATTTTTTTTGAGACTTGATGGGCTTTGCGGAGACGTTGCCTTCGTGTTCCAGAAACAATGATGTAAGGAACTCCTGTTTTTTTGATATGGCCGATAAACCATTGGTGCATGCGATGTCTAATGTGTTCGCCATCTCTTATGCCATCCTGTACGAAGGGGATTTCATCACCAGTAATAATATACAGATCGGCTTTATCTTGCGCAGCGATAGCATGCATGGCCTTTGTCATACGCCCCATATAGCGGCGTTGCCA
>OFQX01000010.1_pt1 | contig 49001 bp, 61 predicted proteins | sample 1542951 | NCBI WGS metagenome assembly OFQX01 (sample SAMN07774215, study PRJEB24372) | wastewater metagenome | isolation source: WWTP Novara (Effluent) | place: Italy: Novara | collected 2015-12
TGATAAGTTTATGCGCTGAATCTTCGCGGTCGGGAAAGAGCCCCGCTATCACACTGATAGCAGAAAAAGCCGCTTCTTGTGCGCCCTTCATGTCGTCAAGCGCCACTGCCTCCGTGTAAAGCACGGAAGCCTGTCTAAAAATGTCTGCAAATGCGTCGGCCCGAGCGCTCTCGGGAAGCGCCCAAATGGTCCTAGCGTCGCTCGTGTAAGTTGGTTCAATCTGTTCTGCACGCCGGAATGTGACGCGAATCTCGCCATATTGCTCATTCATGCCGCCGCTCCCCGGATTGGCGAAACCTTGGCACCAGCCGCGCCGTCGCTGGCGCAATAGGTTGCCCAATCGGCCATCAGCCGCCGCCGCTTGTCGAATAGGTCGCCGCGCCGGTAAGCCGCTTCGGACTTGTTGCCGATCACATGGGCCAGCGTCACGATGGCGACGCAGAACAACTACACGCCCTACTGGTATGCCGTCTACGCCCTCAACGGAGGTGCGTCCAGCGCGGATGAGATCGTGGCGCTGGTGCAGATCGCAACTCCGCAGGCGACCAACGGAGAGTCGCTGCGCCTCAACTTCACGAGTGCGCTGAACCTCAGCACCGCAGTCGGGACCTGATGGCGGTCAAGGGCTTCACGCTGCATGTGCCGGGGACGCGGTACACAGATCAGGGCACAGCCCGCATCTGCTGGGTGGTGGAGTCCGATCCGGTAACTCCGACTGCCAGCGAGGGCGTGCTGTACGAGGTCAGGAAGGGGGGGCCTTTTGGGCCACTGGTGACATCAGGGTTCGCGGGCACCAAGGCGATCGTCCAGCCCAACTTCTCGGACAAGCCATCGCGCGTCCCCGGCGTCCCATCCGGGATGGCTCCGGTCGAGTGCTACTACGTCGACATCAACCTTCTGTCGCTGCCTTCGGACCATACCGCAGGCAACCAGATGTACTACGTCGCGGCGATAGCTCGCGGGCAAGACGGGTCGACGCTGGCGTTGGATCCGGCGACGTTCAACAGCGACACTGGATCCGACAGCCGATTCAGCACCAAGGAGGTGCACTGGAAGTCGGCCACCGGAAGCAACAGCAACGGCGGCACCAGCGCGTCGGATGCGGTCAAGGATCTACACCGGGCGATCTTGCTGGCGTGCGTTAGCAACAACTGCGGCGGGGCGGTCATCTACCAGCACGAGGACCACGCTGGGGGTGGCGGCGCTACGGCTCCTGGCAACTGGCACACTGGCGAGCACCAGTTCTTGACCATCCAAGCGGTTGGCGGGGCCACGATCTCCCGCGTCGACCCTCCCTACAGCACTGGTGCCGACGACATCGCCATGACCGGGAACGGCGTCGGTACGTTCTGCAACGTCCGCTTCCGTGACTACGAGGTGATCGGCACAGGCCCACTGTTCCAGTGCGGCATCGGCGTCACCGGGTCTGTGTGGCGTGAGGGAGGCATCCACCGCAGCGCCTACTACGACGGCAGCATCAACGCCCTGTGCCTGCTGGACTCGGAGGAGATCCCGTTCGACATCCAGCCGCGTACCGGAGGTTCGACGATCCACAAGAGCTACTGCACAGGCGAGCTGCGGCAGGGAGCCAAGATCGCCTACAGCGCCGAGTCGTTGATCTACGACTGTGCTGTGCAGGGCACGCTCGGAGGGGCTTGCTACATCCAGAGCTGGTATCAGAACAGCCGCATCCACAGCGTCACTTGCACGGAGCACAGCTACACGCGCAACGTGACGCGCGGGTGGGCATGCAGCCAAGCAGACGGGTTCTTGCCTAAGGACCCGCTGGAGGTACAGAAGTTCGGTAGCACCATGCGCGTGCTCGGGCCATCGACTGGCACGCCGATCCCGTTCTCGACGCAGGCGGCCGAACTGATCGGGGCACCGTTCATCTCGGGCTCGTTCAAGCACCAGATGGGCCTGCTGTTCACGGGGTTCTCCAGCGGTGGAAACAACGGGTTTTTCCCGGTCACGGCGGCCGGCATCACGGGTGGCAGGCACTACGTCGAGGTGACGAATGCCGCGTGCGTGGCCGAACTGCCGAACCTAAACGCGCTGCTGGAGACTGCCTTCAACGGCACCGCCTACAACACCGAAGTCCATACCTCCTACATCAGCTTCGGTACCAGCCGAACCGGTAGCGACACCTTCCGCGACATCGCGATCTCCGGCATCGAGGAGGAGACGCAGGGCGCGTTCGACAACTTTGCCAACCACGCCAACCTGCTGATCGACAACGTTCGCGGATCTGGTGGGTTCTCCAACATCAGCATGGGGACGGGCTCGATGACGAACAGCCTCATCAAGCGATGCTCGTGGACCGGGAGCACGTTCCAGTCCAACGGAGCGCCGGCTTCTTGGGCGGGCACGTACGTCACCAACTGCGTGTTCAACCGCATCGGGTCAGGGGCAGCAGCCGCGATCGCCGCCGGCATGCAGATGTCCTACTGCCACACCATTGACATCACTTCTCCGACACCGGCCGGTGCCACCAACCACACCACCGGCACATGGCTGGCTGGCAACCCTCTGGTGAGCCCGTTCTCCATGGAGCCGACCAGCGGCAACAAGGGCACTGGCAACCCACTGGTGGCCAACGTTGACGGCTGGCGATGGGACGACACGCAGTCGACCAAGGGGTGCACGCAGCAGACTGGGCTGGTCAACTGGACGATCGGCGCGGTGACGCTGGACGTGGATGTCTTCGGGGCCATGCCCCAGATGGCTCTGGCTGCACCACAGGGCGAGATCGTCCTTGGCCGCATCGTCGCTGGGGCGATGCCTTCCATGGCCGTGGCGGCCCCGCAGGGATCCGTAGAGGTCGGGTTGGTCATGGCGGGGACCATGCCGTCCATGTCGCTTGCGGCACCCGGAGGCGAGATCCAAGTCGGCGACGCTCCTGAGCCTGAGGAGCCAGCCAATCCCGGCAGGGGCGGGAGCCCAGCCGCCGTGCGCGCCTACATCGCCTCCATGATGCGGCGGATGATGATGCGCCTGCGCTAGAGCCCGATCGTCGCCCGCATCGCCGCTCCGGTGATGAGCCCGGCTTGGTTCGCGGTCGGGTCAGCCACCAGCAACTGGAACCACACCGTGCGGCCCATCAGTTCCATGGGTGGCGTCCAGTTGAGCGCGATGCGGCCGGGAGTCGATGCGGGCCGCGAGATCAGCCCGTCGTTCATGCCGACCGGGATCGACACGAAGGACTCGGGGTAGATCAGCAGGTAGCAGCCGGGCATGCCGGCGTTGCTGTAGTTGATGATCGGGTTCAGCACGCGCCATCCGACCATGAGCCACGCCATCTCGGTGTCAGGTGCCGGGGTCGCCCGCGTCCATGCGATCAGCTCCCACGGCTGGCCAACGCGCGGCGGCTTGCCCCAGCAGGCGAGGAACGGCGTCAGGTGCCCGTCCTCGGCAGCGCACACCGTGGGGCCGGTGAAGACGCTGTAACTGGCCTCACTGCTCGTCACGGCTTGCAGCAGCACGCCTCCCGGAAGCGGCGACTTCGGCGCGAGGGCCAGCTTCGTCGGCGTCTCGGGTGGCCGGCTGATGTCGATGTGCTTCTCCTGCGAGACGCAGGCGGCGAAGAGGAGGATGGCGATGTAGTGCTTCATGGGATCAGTTCGTCACCGGGCAGTTGGTGTTCGGTGCATGCGCGCCAGATGCCGTATGGGCAGCGGTGGGTAGCGGGCTTCATGCACGGGTCTGCGCCCCAGCGATGGTAGCAACAGATCGAGCGCCAGTTCGTGCTGTCCACTGGAGACGGCTTCGGGGCCGCCGGCATCGGAACCGTTCTGCGTGGTGACGGCAGGTAGTGTTCCTGCATCCACTCGCGATGGCACTTCTTGCACTGGGCACTCCGGCCAGACCGGACCCTGCGCTGGATCGGGAACTCTTCCTCGGGCTTCTCTTGGTGGCACCGAGTGCATCGCTTCACGTCACCGTTGGCTGCCGATGAGGACTTCCAGCCCCGGCGACACAGCGAGCCCGCTTCTGGTCTCGTTCGTCGCCACCACCATCTGCACATAGAACGTCGTGCCAGCCCACGCAGGCTCAGGCGTCCACGCCAACTGGATGCGGCCGTCACCCGGAGCGCGACTCAGCAGCCCCTGCTCGGTGGGCGCGATGATGATGTCGGGCTCGACCACCAGCCAGCAGCCGAAGTGGCCCCACGGCGAGCAGTCGAGCGGTGCGGTTCGCTTCCGCGTCGAGATCAGGAGCGACACCAGTTCGTCGGGCAGCGGTCGCGCGGCTCGCGTCACCCACTGGATGCGCAGCGGCTCACCTGCACGCGGCTCCTTCCACTCGGGCCAGACGTAGGTCGACACGCCACCGTCCATGTTGCAGGGCGTCGGCTGGTCGATGAAGCGCATGACGCCAGCGATCTCAGGGCCGGCCACCATCGCTGACATCGCGCGGTCGATCAGCAGCGGGGCCAGCACTTCCTCGGCGGTGCGCGGCTGCATCTTGGCGATCTTCGCCAGCGGGTCCGGTTGCTGGCAGGCCGACAGCAGGAGGGCGAGGATCGTAGCCTTGGAGTAGTTCATGTTCGGTCAGCCCGCATGGTAGCCGGGTAGGGACGGGGACGTAGCGGACTGGGGGATCTTCGGGAGGCTGATTCACGGCTGCCGCTCCTCCCCCACCGCCACGAACCGCCCACACCCCTCGTAGCCATCGTGCGGGTTCTTCCAGTCCATGAACGCCACCGTCGCCTCGTCGCCGCCCCACCACGCGCGAGCCGCCCGCCGTGCCTCGTCGCCGAAGTGGCGGGGGCAGTCGGTGGTTGCGCAGAGCTTGCTGGCAGAGCAGTAGGAGTCGCGGAAGGTCATGGGGCTTCCCCGTCGCACATGCGGACGGCGGCGGCGCGTCGGTTGCCTGAGACCTTCGCCCACAGCCGCAGCGCAGCCGCCTGCGTGCTGGCGCTGACTTGCAGGACGTGCGATCGCGTGAAGCCGCCGCCCTTGACGCGCCGGGCGGTTCCTTCGCATGCGACGATGTGGAACATACCGGACACGGAGACATCGACCTGCGGCTGCTTGCCGCAGATGGGGCACGGGGGGTTCTTCACTGCCCACCACCACCCTCGAACGCCCACTGCTTGTGCATCTGGCACGTCAGCATCCATTCCGGTCCAGCCCGCATCGCGAGCTGTCGCGTCGGCTCCATCTCGAGCTTCCAGCCGTATCCATCCCGGATGCGGTGGCTCCATTGCTCCCACTCGCGCAGTGTGCCGTCTCGGTCCGCGACCACGTCCGGCACTAGCGCCCACGTCGGTTGCACACTGTTGCCGGAAGCGCGGTCGAGCAATGCGATGTAGTCAAACTCGCTCCACTCGGCGCCAGTTGCCCACACCGAAAACCTGCCGTTGTCCAGCGCGTAGGGCAACCATGGGTAGACCGCTGCCATCGAGCCCGGCGAGTAGAGGTGCCCGATGCGTCCAGGGAACCGACCGGCAAGCCAGCCGACGACCATGCCGCGATTGTTCGCGGGCATCACGATCACGGCTGCCCCTCCCTCGCCGCGACCGCGACGACCAAGCGGGCGAGAGCTTCGTTGATGGTCATCCCTGCGCCGTTCGCGACATTCACGATGACGTGAGGAGCCGTGCAGTTGGTCAACTCCGCGAAGATCCGCCGCGGGTGCCCCGCATACGTTTGGTACGGGCAGTTGCACTTGATGTCGACGTTGTAGGAGCCGCCTTTGTCCAGCCACGCCAGCATCTCCGCCTGCGTCGCCGGGTCGGTGGAGTAGCGCGGATCCTCCATGCCTGTCCTGATGTAGGGGACGCCGGCAGGGTTGGTGTCGTAGGTGCCGGTGGTGCCGAGGATGCTGGCAACATTGGCGTCGAGAGCGCGTCCTTGCAGGTCGGTCATGGCTTCGCGACCCCTTCCGCTGGAAGCTCCCACAACTTCGGCTTCCGTCGTCCACGGTATGCGTCACGCTGGCGTCGCCGCAGTTCGCACGCCATGACATCCTCCGGCACAACGATCTCGTAGTCGCGCCCGTGCACATCCTCGGCGACCAGGATTCCGTACGTCGTTGCATCCATCGCGGCTTCCTCCCAGTTCGCGTAGCCGACAGGCGGCAGGGCTTGCTTGCGTCGCAGCATCACGCGCCCCCTTCCGGCTCGCGCCAGAGTCCGAGCCACTTCAAGTCCTCGACGGACACGAGGTCGATGCCCGCCCTGTTGTACAGCTTCACCAGCGCCGCCTCCGTCTTCGCCTTGTAGGCGCGGAGGTCGGTGAGTTCGGCGTGTGCGCCCATGGCTCCGTCCCGATACCCGTCGTCGTACGCAGCCTGCTTGTCGTCGTAGTACACCATCACCGCCCCCCTTCGCCCAGCGCGCGGCGGCAGAGTTCGGCGAGGAACAACCTGTCCAGGCTCGGGAGATGTGGGGTCTTGTTGTAGGCGTCCAGCCACGCCCGCAACACGGCATCGCCCTCACGCTCCCCCACCGGCGCCTGCACGGCGTCCGTGAGCAGCGACTGCTCGGCGGCGGTGTAGGGGGTCGCTGCGTGGAACGCCTTGCTCTTGAGCGCGTCGACTTCGGCGCGGTCTGCATCGGTCATGCGCGCACCAGCCGACAGCGACAAGCCGTATGGCTCATCCGGCTTCTCGGGCTGGCGCAGGGCGGCGATGCGTCCACGCAGGATGCTGACGTGGTTGAGGCAGCCTTGGTTGTATGCCTTCCTCGCGGCGCGATCCTCACCACTCTCGTGCGCCGTCATGATCAAGGCGTCGCCGGCTATGCGCTTCATCGACGCCTCCAGTTCCCGGACCGCAATCGCGTTCGCGTCGGCGCGGGCGGCGTCCAACTGCTTCGCCAAGTCGATGGCTGCGTTCTGCGCCTGGAACGCAACAGTCTTGAAGCGGTCACGCTCCTTCCGCAGCGCCTCGATTTGCACCACGAAGCTCGCGATGCGTCCCGGCAGATCGCTGTCACCCATGCCGCCGTCGCCTTTCTGAACCTCCTGCTGGATGCGGAACACCCAATCCACGAAGTCGTCGCGTGACGACCGCAGCGCCGCGTTCTCGTCGCGCGCTTCGTCGCGCTGGCTCTTCCACTCCATAGAGTTCGACAAGTGCGACAGACTGGACTCGCCCTCGTAGTCCAGAGCCTTCTGAAGCCGCTTCCGTTCCTCGCACTGCGTCTCGCAGAAGTGCTCGCCGGTCTGCGTCACCGTTTGGACGCGGGTGCCCTTCGCGGTCGCCAGTTGCTCCCGCAGCCGGGCAATCTCGGCGTCGCGCTCGGCGACGGTGGAGGCGAGGGAGCGCATGAGGGCGGCGCCCTTCTCATGGGCGTAGTCGTAAGGCATGTAGAAGCCACGCTTGGCGCACCCCAGCCACTCCGCAATCCGCGCCTCGGCGTCCGGCGCGGACGGTGAGATGGACCCCGATGCAGGAATCGAACCTGCTGTGCCAGCCGCGCCGGAGCCCGGTGCTCCTTGGATTCTCAGTCCGGGCGACTTCTGCTGGTGGCTGTCGGCAACGACTTCACGTGATGCGCTGTCCTTCTGTGGGTCGCCATGCCCACCCATCGGGGTTGTGTTGTTGTCCGGCGCGGGCGGTGCAGGCTTCCAGCACGCACGACACACGACGCGGCGCTTGTGCCCGACGAACGACTCCCCGCAGGTGATGCACCTGCACTGGTAGCTGCCGTTCTCGTGGCTGGCGTCCTCGGTCCAGTCGCGGCTGGACAGTGCCATGGGCGCGGGCGGTGCAGGCGGGGCGGGCTCGGGCTCCCTGTTCTCCACAACAGCAAGCTCGCACTCCTCCAAGCTCCCGCCCCACCCGCTGAAACAGAACTTGGGCTCGTGACCGGTCAAGGCGAGGAACGCCTCCCACACAGCTTTGCGCATCGGTGAGTCACTACCGCTGGGCAGTGACGACCGTCCTGCCCATCCGACCTTGCACACCCACACGTCGCGCTCCTCGTAGACGATCTCGGTCGTCGGCGGCAACCGAGGGGCGGGCTCGGGCTTTGCGAGGATGCGGTCGATCTTGGCGACGAAGCGCCTATACCAGTGGTCTGCCATGCTGCCCGGCGTCGGCGCTGGAGGGCTCGTCCAGTCATTCACGATCTCAGCCCGCAACTCCCGCAGCCCCGCGCCGGGAGCGGAGCGCATGAGGGCGGTAAGGATGTCGTGCGCCGCATCGCGCTGCCGCTTGTTCTCGGCGGTGGAACTGTTGCCGTATTCGCAAGCCCAGTGGTCGAGCTTGTCGATGGCGTCCGCAATCCGCCGCTCCCTGTCGTTGGTGTCGGTCATTTGGTCTCCTTGCGCTTCCGAGCCTGCCGATTCTCTACCGCCACCGAGGCGTGAGTCGGTCCACACGCGCTGGCACCGAATGGCTCGCCGCATTGGCTACACGTCTCCTTGCGCTTCCCCGGCTTCGGCTTGATGACGCGGACTTCGATCTCGACGAGACGCATGCCGACACTCGCAAGCGGTCCGCCGTAGTGCTCGCACATGCGTCGGAGGTAGGCGACCATGGACTCGCCGTGCGCGCTGGCGTGGTGTAGCCAGATGGTGGGGTTGGATGCCGCCGAGACGGTCAGCCATCTGCGTTGCGGCTTCACTTGCCCGACTCCCGCACGCGGCGGATGGTTGCCGTCAGGTGGTCGAAGTCCGGCACGTTGATCTGCGCCGCGTGCCAGTGCCCCGGTCTGCTCGACGCCAAGTCGATCGCCACCGCGCCGAGGAACGACTCAGCCGCCGCCAGCAGCTCGTCGCGCTGGGCTCGCAGGCGATCGTTCTCGCTCTCCTCGTCGGCGAGGTGCTGGTGCACGCGCCCAAGGTCCGCGAGTTCGGCTCGCGCCGTGTCCAACTCCGCCAGCAGCGCCAAGGGCTCGCCTCCGTGCTTCGACAGCAGGACGGCTTGCAGGCGGTCGCGGTCGACGATCAGAGCCGCCACGTTGATCACCAGCCCGCCCTCGCCCAGACGCGGCTCGCCTTCTCCTCGGCTGGCGTTGATGTCGCGCAGGCATGCGTCCACGGTCCGACGCAGGCGGTCGCGCTCCTCGGCGGCGTCGATCAGCGACTCCAGCAACTTGCCGCCGATGGATGCTGTGCCAGCCAAGCCGGCGTCCAAGACGTCTGCGAAGTCGTGTCGCATCCCCGCGACGCGCTCGGGCGTGAGGGGGGCGGTCACTTGGACAACTCCGCGTCGATCAAGTCGCACAGGGACGCGGCTTGGGCAGCACTCGCGGCAGCCCTCGCGGCATCACTCGCGGCATCCCACGCGGCAGCCCTCGCGGCAGCCCTCGCGGCAGCCCTCGCGGCAGCCATATCGCCGGCGCCACGCAGAGCCGCGACCACCTGCCGGTGTGCCGACTCCACCCGCGCCCAGTACGATTCCTTGCCGGCGACCTTGCGCGCAGCCTCCAATGCGTCCGTGATGACGCCGATCAGCCACTCGACGCGAACCGTCTCCCACGCGATCGAGCCCCACTTCGGGTGCTGCATCTGCCGACCGAAGCGACGCGCCCACTTGATCGCATTGCCTTCCTCCTGCCCGTCGAACAGCCCGACGACGCACTCAGCCAGCCACGCCGGCATGACAGACGCAGGGCACTTCCCGATGCTATCGATGTCGGCGCCGAACGCGCCCAGCATGCACGCCAGTTCGCGCCCGTCGCGTTCGGCATGCCACTCGCCCTGCACAAGCCGACCTTCGTCGGCGAACTCCAGCAGTCGCCTGCCGGCATCGGTCGCTGTCAGTTCGGTCATAGCATCTCTTCCGTGGCGATCGTCACGCGGTAGCCGTGATCCGCAACGCCAACGACTGCCGTGCTCTCGCACTCGCCCTGATTCGCCACCCACAACGCCGTGCGTTCGTCGATGCGGTAGTCGCCGCCCTTCCACCCCTGCATCGTGGTGCCAAGATCGCGCCGCAGCATGGATAGCAGGGTGGCAACGGTCGGCGGCTCGTCGACGCGCTCCCATCCAAGCGCGGCGTCCTCGTAGAAGCCGCGATAGCTCCGCAGCCCTGTGGGCGTAGGGCTATGCCGGCAGAAGTCGAACACCACCGGTGCGGTCATGTCGCAGCGGCGCAAGTCCTCGATCAGACGCCCGACGGTGTAGTGTCGTTGGTTTTGTTGCATCACTGAGTCTCGAATGGGGAAGAGCCGCCGGACGCCTTCGCCCGGCGGCAGGAACCAGCCTGAAAGAACGGGCGCTCGGGTTGCCTATCCCGCGCGTCGGAAGATGGTGTTTCGGCGGCCTTGGTCATCGCGACAGCAGTCTACATTGTGGCCCGGAAGGAATCAAGCGTCCGCTTCCGGTTTCTGCTTGTGGCTGCGCTGGCTGGCCCAGTCGAACACGAGGAACGCGCCGCCTGCCTCACGGATGCGGTCGGTGAGCGCAGCGCCGAGGAACGTCTCCAACTGCGAGCGGTTGAGGTTGCTCACCAGCAGCACCGGACGCAGGTTGTTGTAGCGGTCGTTCAGGATGGCGAAGAACTGGGCCTCCGTGTAGCCGGTGTCGAGCGCACGCCCCACCTCGTCGACCACCAGCAGATCGACCGCCGTGAACGCCGCGATCGCCTCGGACTCCTTCTCGTCGGCGTCCTTGTGGTAGGTGTTCTTGATGCGCGAGAGCAGCCCCATCACCGTCGTGTAGAGCCCAGTGCCGCCCTTCTCCATGACGTGCTTGCAAAGGCCGATGGCCAGGTGCGTCTTGCCGGTCCCTGGAGCCCCGTAGAACACGAGGTTCCGCCCGGTCTGGAGCGCCAACTCGAACGACTGCGCGTAGTCGCGGGTGACGTGCCAGACCCGCCGCTGCTGGTCCATGCCGTGCTGCCAGTTCCAGATGGTTGACTCGTAGTATCGGGCGGGGATGCCGGCGGCGCGGAGGCGTGCCATGAGCATCTGCTGGCGGGCGGTCATGCCGCCGAGAATCTCAGCGTCCTTGGCGTCGACCTCGGCCTGAGATGCCTTGTCGCACAGTGGGCAGGACGACCAGAACGGCTTGAGGAAGCTGGCGATGTCGGCCCGTCCGGGGAGGTTGGGGTATCCCTCGGGCTTGGGCTGGAGATCCCACTGGACGGCTTCGTAGTCGCCGTGGGTTGGGCATGCCCGTGGCTCGCGGGCGATGGCTACGTGTTGGCGTTGGATCATCGTTCAGTTCTTGTAGTAGCCCGGGGGCGGGTTCTTCGGGATGGCGAGGTGCCCTTGGTCGTGTGAGCGCCCAGCAGCCCCGTTGTTCGACGATCGTCTGCCAGCCACGAATCCCTGCCACCCCGCCGACATCGTGACCAGGATCGCCTCTTGGAGCGTCAGACCGTCCTTATCGGCTTCCCGCCGCGTCGCCTTGAGGGCGGCGGCTGAGAACGGGGCGCGCTTGCTGCGCCGGTAGGCGAGCCAGTCGGTCCAGACTTCCGGGTCTACGTCGTCGGGGAGCTCCGCCTCGGTCGGGCGCTTGCGTCCCGCGGTGTCCGGGACAGTCCGGGACTTCGATGACGCGTCAGCAGCGTCAGCGCCGTCAGCCGATGACGAATCTGGGTCCGGTCGCGCGGCAGCGCGCGCTCTGGGGTTCTGTACTCTGGTACTCTGTACTTCTGTCTTCTGTACTTCTGCTTGCGTGACGTCACGCGTGTCGACACGTTCGGAGGCGTTACGAGGCGTGACGGCTGATGACGACCGCTGACGATCGCGCCACCGCTTTGACCTCTCCGCAGACGTGTAGTCTCGGTTCCGGTAGAGCATGTAGTTCAGGATGATGTAGCCGCCCGTGACCCGCACCAGACGCCGACCCTCGTAGTCCGGCGTGCGGCTCTCAGCCTCGGGGGCACCAAGGCGTTCCAAGGCAGCCAAGCCGGCTTCCTGCTCCACGCCAGACCGGCGCACGATGCCCACACCAGCCGCCGGCACGAAGCCGTAAAAGCCCGGCTGCACGACGAAGCCGGTCTCCTCCAGCGTCCGCACATGGACCTGAACCATCGGCTCGGTTACCTCATGCGGGTATGCCATCAGCAACGCGGTGATGAACACGTCGCGGGCTTCGGTGTCGCCCCACAGCGTCGAGTTCAGGATGCCACAGTCGAGCTTGACGAATCCAGCCATGGCGACACACTACAACGGCGTGTCGGCGTGTCAAGCCTCCGACGGCGGCATGTGCCGCACGGCGTCCTCGAACTGCGCATCTGCGTCCTCCACCGTGACCGGCTTCGGGGCGAGGCCCACGGCAGCACGCAGGCCGCCGCTCACCTGCTGCACGGCTGTCGGAATGTCCTCGGCCATCACCCGCTCCACCTCGCGGTGCTCGGACGACAGCGCCGTGATGAGGTCGGCCGACTGCGGCACGCTGCCGCCGTTCATGTGCCGGCGCATCGGGGTCTTCCTCACCATGGCCGCAAAGTCGGTCGTCCACGGCGAGAAGCCCTTCTTGGCGGCGTCGCTCCGGTCACGGATCTTGAGGATCTCGTCGCGCGTCATCACGCACACCAGCGGCTCCTCGTCGACATGCGAGCCACCCGGCACCGTCAGCACCACGCGGCTGTAGGCTGCCACGATGCGGTCGTCGCTGCGGTCGATGTCGGGAAGCCACTTGTGCAGCAGCAGGCCGCTGCCAGGCTCGAACTCAAACGGCTCGCCATCGTAGACCACGAACGCCTCTGCCTTGTGGACGCGAGGGTGGCGGTAGGCCAGCTCGGCCAGCCCCTTGTAGCCGACGATGAACGTGCACTCGGTCCTCTGCCGCTTCCCGCTCCATCGCGGGATCAGGTAGAACTTGCCCCCCACGCTGCCGGGCACAAGCCCGCACCCCGCAGCCGCGTTCAGGCACTCCCAGACCGTTTCCGGTGCCTGCGCCGCCGCCTCGCAGAGCTTCGGCTGCCGCTGGAAGTCGGCGAACACGGCGGCCATCCAGCCGTCGTAGCCAACGGGACGAATGCGGCCCTCCTCGGGTGACGACGTGAGCGCCGCCTTGAACTGCTGCGCCTTCGCCTGGATGACGGGGCGCGCGATGTCGATGGTGTAGTCGGTCATGGTTTCACTCCCCCTTCAAATTGAAAGGCCGCGTCGCCTCAGCGGCTGACATCGGCTCGCGCATGAACTCGTTGATCAGCTTCTTGGTCAGCGGATCCTTGCCGGCCAGCGTGCGATCGAACCGCTGGAAGCGCACCGCGATCTCGGGATGGCTGGCCGTGAACGACGCCTCGTCGAACATGCGGTTGGGCCGCCACGTCGCCAGAACCTCGCCCGTCGTCGGATGCACGAACTCGGTGGCGTTGCCGAGGCGCGGCAGCAAGGCGTCGCGAATCTGCTGCTCTTGCTGCTCGGCGATCTTGACGGCCGCCTTGGCCTCGCGAAGCTGCCGCATCAAGGCCACCTCCTCCAGCGACAGCACCAGCGTCTCGCCACGCTTGCCGAGGAACAGCGCGCGTGCGTCCGCCTCGTCACCTGGCGTTGGCGGCTCGCCCTTGTCGACGCGCCGCAGCATGTCCTTGGCGGCATGGATCAGCGCCTCGCCGACCTCGCGGTCTTCCTCGACTGGGAACGGCTCCATGGTGAAGCCGGGGACGAACATGGCGATGACGTGCACGCACGGGACCGCCCGGCCCGCCGCACGCGCCACCGCCGATTGGAACTGCACCTGCGCCCCCACATGCACAGGCACCTTCTCGCCCGGCTCGCCCCACATGGCGCGGCTGCCGGTGAGCTTGATCTCGGCGACCTCGCGCTTGCCGGCCACGTCGAAGTCGAGGCTGCACCCGATGCGCGGCTCACCAGGCAGGCAGAGGACGCGCTGGGAGGGCCGTACAAGCTCGATCCCGAGCCGCTGCCTCACCATGGGCACCGCGACGTGATCCTCGAACAGGGTGCCAGCCTCGGTCGCCTCGTTGCCAGCGAAGTCGTCGGCCAGCTCACCGCGCAGGCGCAGGTAGAGCACGAGGGGAGAGATTCGGCCTAGGCCGACCAGGGTTGCGGCGTCGGTGCCGCCAATCAGGTGGTTACGTGTCATCGTTCCTCCAGAGAAAGTGCCGGGCAGGGGCTCGCGGTCGCGGCGGTTTCAGGCGCGACAGGGAAGGGGAGAAAGCGTCGCCCCCGCCCGGCTGTGTCAGTCGAGCAGGCGCGCAAACTGCGCCTTGGTGAGCCCCAGCGTATGCGCCAGCAGGTGGCGCGCGCCGGGGCTCGGGTTGCGTGATCCGTCCCGCCATGCCTTGCACGCCGCGAAGCTGTAGCCGGTGGCCTCCGCCAACTTGGCCGTGGTCCAGCCAGTGTGCGTGAGCCAGCGGGACAGCTTCGTCGGGATCGCGGCGGTGGTCATGCGGCTACCTTGTAGCACGCGCGCCGCCTGTCGTCAATGGCGAGCATGAGCAGCGCGTGCGCTCGCGCCTCGGGCAGAAAGCATCCGCGTGCCAGCATGGCCAGCAGCCGCGCACGATCAGTCGCCGACATAGCATGCTCCCTCGTACTCACGCTGCACGATCGCACGCGCCTCGGCGTCCAAGTCGCCCTTGAGCATCTCTAGCATGGCCTCCCTCAGCGCCCACTTGTTGGAGTAGTAGACGCCGGGGTTAGTCTCACGCGGCAACTTGGCCCGTACGGCCTCGATCGCCGCCCTTGCTTCGGATGGTGTCATGCTCGTGGATCCTTCACTGCGGCTTGGTCAAGCGCACTGATCGCCGCCACGAGGCAATCGTACGCCGTCAACAGGTACGCAAGCGCCGCCGTGTCGCCACGGTCGTCGGGGTCCAGCTTGCGCAGGACATCCGACACCGTGGCCTTGCACGACGACAGCGCCGCCCAGTGGTCTAGCGGCGGCATCAGGACATCCCCCCGTGCCAGAACAGCCACACCCCGTACCAGAACACGAGCAGCACGAGCACGACGCAGCCGACCGCCATGGCCGCCCCGTCCTGCTCGACATCGTGCGGACTGCGGCCTTGGCCGCCCTTGAGCGATGGTGCATCGGCGACCGGCACGGGCTCCCAGTCCTTGCACATGTGCAGGTTCTGCACGTCCGGCAGCAGTCCGTTGCATACGCTGCACCTGGTCAGCATGAGGCCGACGCTGCTGCGCAGCATGGCGGCCGTGTCATGCGCCCGACGTTCGGCGTGGGCGCGCTCGTATCGTTCTCGTTCGGTCATTGGTAGTTCTCCAGGTAGTCGTGGTGATCCATCGGCAGGTCAGGTTCGTCGTCCGGCATCTCGTCGCGGTGCCGCATCACGTCGCTGTCGCCACATGATGGGCACTCGGGGCCGGGGTCGTCTTCGCCTTCGACCAGGCAGGTACTGCAGCGCCAGTGTTCGAGCGCGACGGATTCCTCGCCAGATCCCCGGCACGCATGACAGCCGTTGCCCATGCAGCCACCACAGGGCTGCGTGATTGGTTCGCGGTACAGGTGCAGCGTCATTCTGCCCCCTCACCGGCCCTACGCCGCAGGATCGCCAGCAGCAGCCTAGCATGCTCGCGCGCTTCCGGCAGGTAGCAACCACGGGCCAGCATTGCTTCGAGTGTGGCGATCATGCGTCTGGCTCCAATGCACGCCCCACTGCCTCAAGGGCGAACCACGCCAGCGCGTTCCATACGGCCGTCTGGTCGTCTTCATCCTTGGAAGTGCCGATCAACACGGCCTCCACTGCGGCCTCGCCCGTGTCCTTAAGACAGTTGAAGCCGGCCACCATTCGGAACACGCCACCGTCGCCGATCTCGATGGCCATGTCGCGTGCCGCCGCGAGGATCGCCCGCTTGTGCCGCTTGGCCCATGGCACGGTATCGCTGTACCAAGTGAAGCCTGGCCAGCCGGCATCGGCGCCGTGTTTCCCGGCATCAATAGCGGTCTCTACCGCTTCCTTGCCACCGCCTAGTTGGCGTAGCACGATCCCGGCTAGTGGATGCACCTTCATTGCTGCGCGTACTGTCGTCATCGTCTGATCTCCAGTTGTTGCCATCGGTCCCGGATGGCGCGGGAATGGCGGCGATACGCTCGCCGGGGCGGGAAGGCTAGGATTCCCCTCGCCATCCGTAGGCCGTTTCGCCGTGCGGGGCATCGGCGTCGTTCATGCTGCCGGCCTGCGCATGAGGTTGGTAGCGGTACTCCGTTCCTTTTCTCGTTCGCGAATCGTACGGACGTACCACCGCAAAGCCGGCGAGGAATAGGTCCCGACACATCGCCTTTTGCGTCTTCCATCCTTGTGCAAGGATCCGCATGTCGTCGCCGACCATCCATTCTTGCCCTATCTTGGCAGCGCGCAACCTGGCACCGCCGTTCGGCATTGCTTGGTATGCTCTTGCAAGGGCGAACAGCCTTTCGCGTCCCGTGGTCATCACTCGCCCCCTTGCTTGTCAAGCTTGGTGCGCAATCGGCGCACGGTCTCATCGTGCCTGTCGCACACTTCGCAACCATTGTTTCCTTCGCAGTCCCATAGCGAACAATCGTCGCTATGCAGCTCGCGTTGCCGGATGGCAGCCTGTAGGTCGCGCCGAACCTCGACGTAGCGTTCGGTGGTCATCACTCGCCCCCTTCGATGCGAAAGACTCCTGAGTCAGCAGCATCGGCGGCACACTCAGCGCACATTGGCGTACCGGTTTCGTCTTCCATGTCGATGCGGTAAGCCACCGCGCAAGCGGACTCCGTGCACCGGCTTGTGCCCTGGTGCACGGGGCAACCATGGTCTCCGCATTCGCACGGGAACATCGACGCTAGACCTTCGGCGGTTTGTGAAACTAACTTCATCGTCATTCTCCAGTTGTTGCCAGCGGAACCGGCTGGCGCGGTAGTGTCGGCGATGCGCTCGCCGGGGCTCAAGCTAGATCGCGGCGCACGCCGCCGCGCGCGCTGCGCGACCAAACCTCATCCGGGTAGGGATCGCGTCGGCGGATCGCTTCCGACGCGCATCGAAAGAAGTGGAAAACAACGTCGCCGGCGCATGGCGTGTCGCCGTTCCAGTTCGTCCAAAACTCGTCTGCGTGTTCCTTCGCTGCAACCGATCGGAACACGGTCGGCGCATCGGCGGCCGAGTAGCTACTGCCACCGACCATCCAAAGGGAACACGTTGTCATTGGTCGCCTCCTTGCATCGCGCAGTTGCACGTTGGTTCGGCTCGCGCCACCTTGCGCGCGCTCGCAATCGCCGCACCCATGGCGCGCGCGGCCATGCGGCATGCCGGTTCGTGGTGGCCGGTTTGGTAGAGCCCGCTGGCCTGAATCGCCGCGAGCGAATCCCAGTAGTACGAGGCACCTTCCGGTGGCGCGATCGCGTCGATCGGGGGCGGGGGCGGATACTCGCCGCGGAGAATGGCCGCATCGAGGGGGCAGAGATGCTCGCGCTTCAGCGAGCCCGTGTTGCTAGTCGTTCCCATGGCTACAAAGTAGCGTCTATCGGCTCGCACGCAACCCCACTTGGTCGGATTTTCTCCCCTCGCCACTAGTCCTGAAGCCAGCTCGGGATCGGCTCGCCAGTCCGCCTGCTCCACTCCCCCGCCGTACACCAGCTCCGCGGTATCGGCACCTTCGCCCTCACCCTCGCCCACTCCGGCAACGCTCTCCGCGTCGGTCCCGGTACCCCTTGCTGCCAGCACCATCTCACGGCCGTCCGGTAGCGGTGCCGCGTCCACTCCCTTCGCCACCCGTCGCTCGCCCACTCACGCCACCATCGCGCCGGCCACCTCAGCCGGACAGCCTCAGCAACCACCAGCTCGGCCCCTTCCCGAAGCCCAGTCGGCCCCAGCTTGGCCACGGTGCAACCGCATATCGCCAACCTAGCCAGTGACGCTGGGCCAGCCCGTTGTCCCATGCTCACGCTGCCATGATGCGAAGCCAGTGTGCGACGTTCGGCGACCCCTCTACGAGGCACCGCCACTCACGCATTGGGCGATAGCGGTCGCTCGCCGGCAGGGCATCGAACCACCTTGGGCCGCACCGTGCGCCGGTTGCCTTGCCCATGGGGGCGCCAGTGTCGGGGTGCGTTGAGGGCGAGCGACCGTAGGGAGAGGGAGCATCGGGGAGCGTACCCACCTGCTCGGCCATGCTGCCATCCCGTCGGCGCCGCATGACGCTCGCCGGCAGCGCGGGCGAGGGCGAGGGGGTGGGGGGTAACCCATGGGGGAGCTCGACCTCGCGGATGGGACCCTTTCCAGTAGTGTCTGACCCACCCCTGTTGCGCGCAAGATTTCCAGGCCGAGCATCCGATCCTGCCGTAGTTGCGTGCGCTGGCGTACCTGAGGGGGTGGTGTGTGTGCGGGAGGGGGTGATGGTACTGGCGTCTCTGAGGGCGAGGGCTTGCAGGAGGGCTTGTACCGGGGTGGGCTGTTGGGTGGGGCTCATGGGCGAAGTCGGAGGGGTTGTTCTAGCGACCCTGATCCGTTTTACGGTAGGTAGATAGGATTTTCGGTTGTGTTACGTGGTGAAGTACGACCGATGCCATCGAGCGCATACAAGTGCCTTGACAGCAAGGTATTCTGACTCACCGAAATCTCTCGAAATCCGAGGCGCTTGCCCATCTGGCATGGCAAAGTCGGGAAGAATGCCCGAGTCTGGCGTGTCCCGGACTGTCCCGAGACGCCAGCGACGGTCTCGATCGACCTCGACCCAGGGTTCAGGCGACAGGACTGGCATCGACGGTTAGGGGTCGCAGCCAACCATCTCGTGGGTACCACTCGGCCGCCCAACGTTCTCCATTGGCGACCACGTGGTCCATGATGACGGCCTCGCTGGACGAGATGGAGATGTTGATGCCGGTCATCTTGTGGACCGCGGTGTCCGCACGATTCGACCAGATGAGATTGTCGAAGTGCTCGCCCTCGACATCCGTGGCCGCCCAGCCACGACCTGGGCAGTACAGCAGGATGCAGCGAGGAACGCTCTCCATGGCAGCGATGATGCTCTTGAACATGCCGTGGTTCTACACCGCAGAGTTGCATCCGTCCAGCCGCATGCTACAGTGTAGCCGTCATCGTTCCCTCGGCCGCGACCCTCGGTGCATGGCAGTTCTTGGGGTCGCGGCCATCTTCACCTCGGGGTAGCTCAGACCGGTAGAGCGACGGGCTCTCCGGCATAGGTCTAAATCCAAGAGCCACCATGGCGAACTCCAACTGGTGCATTCGATGCAAGTGCCAACCTGCCAAGTATGGCGAGGTGTTGTGCGAGGTCTGTATCAGGGGGGCGCTCAAGCCAGCCATCGGTCCCGACTTGCGCAAGGCAGCCCTGGAGATGATCCGCGCCATCTACCGGTATCAGGTCGCCAGCGCCAAGGGCGTGGATGTGACGCTGCCGTGGATCTCGGTCATCACAGCCAAGGACATGCTGGAAGAGGAGTTGGCGAAGTGAGAAGGCAGATGGTCGTTCCGACTCACCACCGGGACGGCTGCGATGGCACCGACATTTACGAGTGCCCGAAGTGCATCACGATCGACAGGCTGGTGCACCCACTGCTGATGACACCAGCGGACCTCGCCGAGACCATCTCCGTGGCCCCGCGTCGTAGGCGCCTGAGGCTGGTGCGAACCACGACAGGCGAGGCTGTCGCTAGTCGACCGTCTGTGGCATGAACTGGTGCGGGTCGACCCCACGATCCAGCATCTTCTCGCACACGGTCATCAGGTCGAGCCGGAAGCACTGCTCGCAACAGAGCACGGTCGGCGCGATCAGGCAGTAGACCACCGGCATCGGACCTCCGCAGACGCCGCACATCAGAACGCGACGTCCTGGCTGACGAAGACCTCGACGTAGGCACTGTCGCCATAGACCTTGTTGGCCGCCACGCGCGTCACCTGCGAGTCGTCACCCCATATACCGGAATCGGTGATGGCATCGAACGTGGCCCTCAGCAGCTTGTCGATATCGCCGCTGCTGCGCGTGGTCGGCCACGAGTCCTTCTTGTGCGAATTCGGGCGCAGGAACACGAAGGTGGCATGCACGCGCACCGGTCCCTCGAACTGGGGGATGGTCCCCTTGGCTTCGATGGCAGCCGCCTTCATGGCCTTCCTGTAGGCCGGCAGCCTCTTGCACGACTCGATCATCACCCCATGCCCTACGTGCCGCTTGCTGCCCTGCGGGGCGGCTGCCATGTCGAGGTGGATCAGCATTGGCCGTAGACCTCTGCCTTGCGCTTCGGCCCCTTCTGGTGGGCGCTGAACTGCCCGAGGATGCTCTGCGGCCAGACGTGCGTTCCAGGAAGCCCAAACGATAGGTTGTTCATGGCGGCGGGCTCGAACTCCAGGTGCTGCCGGCAGTGATCGAAGACGTAGCTGTCGTGCCAGTTGTGCTTGCCTAGTGTGAACAGCTTGCCGGTGGTGTAGATGGCGCGCATGTCGTGCAGGAGCGCGCGCACCTTGGGAACGTCGGTGTTGTAGCCAACGAACCCACACTCAGTGTAGGCAGGTTGCCCCGGACGCATCTCGCCCTGCCGCCCGAGGTAGGTCAGCGCCTTGCCGGAAGGGAACAGCGACGGCAGGAAGGCGGTCACGTCGCGCTTGAACAGCACGTCAGCGTCGATCCAGACCCGCCAGCCGACCATCGGCAGCAGCTTGTTGGTGAGCGCGAAGACCTTGTGGCAGAAGCGCACCGACATCTCGTTGAAGTCGGTCGGGTGGTTGTACTCCTTGCCGGCGTACTTACGGACGAACGCCTCGTGCTCAGGGTCGAAGTCGAGTCGGTGCCAGTCGACCTTCGGGAACCCTGCGGGGGTTGGCTGGTTCTCAAGGAAGACGTGCAGTTGGCACTCGTCTGGCCAGTGCTTGCCGAAGGACTCGACGAACCGCTTGCCGTAGGTCTCCCAGCCGTTGGCCGAGAAGGTGGTGACGACGTTCATGGTGTTCCGATGTCGAACATGTCGGTGCAGGTAGCCAGCGGACGGTTCTTGTGCACGAAGCACGTCCCAGGAAGGGCAGATGCCCACTCACGAGTGACGAGATCGACCCATTGCCGATCGTCGCGATGGCCCCAACTGCGCACCTTACTTAGCATGCAGTCCAGAGGCTTGCACCACGAGTAGTGGTGCATGAACGGGATGCGTGGTCTTGGGCGCTCGATGGACGCTGCCATGTTCTCCCGATCGCCTTTCCTGGCCCGGAACAGCAGATCCGGCTTGCACAGAAGGCCAGCGGTCTCCTTCTGCTGCACACCGATGCATGATCCGCTCCTCCAGTACCAGTTCGCGGCAAAGTAGGTCGGGACATCCGTGATCGCCTCCTTGAGTCGGTCTATCTCGAACAGCTCATCGCTGTCGAGTAGGAGAACATGCGTGGTGTCTGGGCTCAGATCTTCTACGCCAGCGATCCGCATGTCCTGGATGGCAACCCATGGATCGCTGCCAGCCATCGGCATGGTGATGGTCGGCAACCCCATGGGATCTAGCGGCTCGACCTCTCCTGACCACAGATGCGTCCTTCGCACGACCACGGCCGAATCGGCGATGGTCTCGATCTGCAAACGCAACTTGTCCCACAGGAACCTGTCGATGGACGAGTAGACGACAACGACACCGAGTTTCATCGCAGGAGTTGCAGGTAGGCGTCTGCATCAGCACCGACAACCTGCCGGAACCTTGCGTGATCTGGATCGTGTGCCATGCCACGCATCTTGCGGTGGCCAGAGATGTGCTTCCGCGTCGCTCCGCGTCTACCTGGCACGCCAAACCCGACACCCTTGATCTGCGCGAGCTGATGCATGTCGGCGATCGGCGTCGATCCGAGTGGTGGACGCGGATGCGTCAACAGCCACTTCCTGACGCGATCGATGTTCCCGGCCCGGAAGGCGAGCATGCCTTCTACCGGATCTGGGTATGGCCCGGTCGCGTACCGGCTTCCAGGAAGGTGGAACATCTCCATGATGCTCTGGTGCGATGCCCACGCATCGGTGAACACGCTCTCGATGTAGCGCGGCCCGTACCAGTCGTCGTCCTCGAACACGACCACATCTGTGTTGTTGTCGACCAGCGACATGGCGAACGAGAGCGCACGCAAGGCTGACGACTGGCTTCTGCACGGTGGGTGTTCGTAGCTTTCTGGGATGCTGAAGACTTCCGCTTCTGGGGCGAACGGAGCGTCTCCGGCATCGGTCGTCACAACCCATCGGTCCGGCTGCACCGTCTGCCGCAGCATCCATCGACGGCACAAGGCGAACAGGTCTGGCCTGCCTCCGGTGCATGTGATGGCGGTCAGCATGCGAGGTTGACGTAGTGCGCCACATCGTTACCGATCCAGCGCCGCAGCGTGTCCCACTTCGCGATGTCAGGCATCCACTTCCTGTCGGCTGGCGGGAACAGGTGGCCAAGTCCAGGCCCGTGCTTGATCGACACCCTGGGAGCGCCGTTGCGCAGGTTGACGCGAATGTGATCGAACGCTTCCCACTTGGTCTCCGGGTGCTGGAGCCATGTGATGTAGTCCTGGATCGCCTCGGGAGCCAAGGACGTTGCGCCAGCGTTGCACCCGGACTTCTCGATGTGCATCCACTTGTGCAGCAGCAGGCTGTAGCGACGTTCGCTGCCGTTGCCGGACAACTGCACTCCAGAAGCGAGATCCCTCTCGACGGTCTCCAGGTACGTTGGCCCGTACCAATCGTCGTCGTCGAAGAAACATGCGGCATGGCCAGGAGGAACCTGCCTCAGCGCCTCGATCTGGTACTTGGAGTTCGAGTCGATCTGTCCGGTCATGCCAGACCCTAGGGTCGCATGGCTCCAGCGATGCACGACGGCGTATGGGGGAAGGTCCACGTCGCCAAGATCCTCGTCTTCACTGAGCGACACGACCCATACGTCCGGTTGCCGTGTCTGGTGTCGGATCCACCTAGCGCACAGAGGCAGCATCTTCGGCCGCTTGCCAGTCGGCGTGACGACGCAGACTTTCACAGCAGCCTCAGCATGGCGGCACGTTCGCGGTCAGGGTCATGGTTGATGGTATTGCGCTTCCCGCTCCAGTGCGACGGAACCTCCCAGCAGTCCATGCCGTAGCAGGAGACGCTGCGCGGGGTGGCGTGATGTTTCAGCCACCACAGCAGACGGATGCCGGTGCCGGGATCAGCGCCAACGAACTCGCGGCACTGGTCCTCGCGTTCCTGCGGCCAGCGGTAGATGGCGCACTTGGCCCTCGAGCAGCGGTCCTGCATGAACGGCAACTGCTTCTCACCGAACGGGGTCAGCTTCATCCACAGCACAGCAGAGCAGTCGGACGGCACTTGCAGGTCACTCCAGAACTTGGCCGTCGCCCACACGTCGGTGCGTTCGCCGACGGCCTTCGGATCGGTCACCTGCGGGATGCCTCGGTTGATGCGGATCACGCAGTCGGCGCGGTCGATCAGCTTGCCGGGCTTTTCGCGCAGGATGAGCTCGCTGTTGCCGACGAGGGCGACGGAAGCGCCGTCGATGATCTCGTCAAGCGGTCGCACGAGCCGCCTCCAAGCATGCGTTCCATGCATCCACCCACGACTTCCAAGCATGCGTGTAGTAGGTCACCGATGGGTAGGGCTTGTACGGCTGCGTGGGCACCGTGGTGTAGTGCAGCAACTTCGCATCGCCAACGCCATGGTCTGGCGTCGGCATCGGCCGATCGCAGACGTTCCACTTCGGGTCGAGCGAAGGAGTGATGGCCCCATGCTGTTGCAGTAGCTTGCAGTAGTGCCATGTGATCCAGCCGGAAGGCCGCATCTTCTCGATGGATGGCCACCAAGTCTTGTCGGCGAAGTATGCGCAGTCGATCACGGCCACGTCGGTGCGTGGCATGCTGATGGTCTTGTAGCCGTTCACCAGATCGGTGGTCAGCAGTTCACGCACGTCGCCGAGCACCAGCATGTCGGCGTCGAGATAGACCGCGCGGCCAGTGAAGGCACACAGTTCAGGCACCGCGAACCGGAAGCAGGAGAACGGCGTCCCCCACGCCCCCCGCTTCTTCCACGCCGAGCCGGGAGCGACGTTGATCTTCCATGTGCCCGGATCGCCGTGCTCGGTGATCTCGAACCGCGAGTCGCCGGCCCGCATCCAGTGGATGTCTACGGCACAGCTTGCGTGCTTGCGGATGCTGTGTTCGAGCACGTCTTCGGCTCCGGCGTCGCGTTGCCAGCGATCGGTGCCGACGTAGATGCGGAGGGGATCCATTTGCTGAACCTGGGTAGGCTGGTGATGGGTGACAAGTTGCACAGGAGCCCACCTGCCTCGTGCATGCGCGTGGCGATGGACGAGAGGAAGTGGTCGATCTGGGCACGGTACTGGTGCGACGAATGGATGTGGTGCGGCAGCATGTCCACGCCGATCAGCCCGATTCTGCGGCATCCTTCCTGCCATGCCAGCGTGCACGCCCCGGCCGGCGAGATCGCGCAGGTGTCCGGCACGACCTCCTTGGTCTTTGGATGGGTGCCGCCGAGCTTGGGGTTAATGGTCTGTGGTGGCAGGCGTGGGTCCCAGACCCGGAAGTCCTGCACTCGCACGCGATCCTGGACATCAGGGTGCAGGTGGTGCCTCCACTCTGAGGCAGGGCCAGCCTTGAACGAATCCCATGCACCCTTGAAGACCCAGATGCGGTCTGGCCGGCTGTCGACGATGCATCGGTAGCGGGCGGTGTCAGGGTGCAGCCCACGGCAGGCAGTATCCAGCAGCAGCAGATCGTTAGCCGGCATCACCCGGCAACCATCGTGGGTGGTCCACTTCCGCAGCGGCTTGAGCAGATCCGGGTTCATCCACGGCAGCAGCCATGCGGTTGGCCCGATGCCCCAGACGATGGCGTCCAAGGCGTTGTCGCGGATGCGACGCTCGATCTCGGGGATGTACTGTAGGAATCGGTCGAGGGCAAAACCGCTGCTCACGGCCGCACTCCGTTGACGGAACGGCGTGCCTTGGCGACCGATGGCTCCATCGGTTCGGCGTCCTCGCCCCCATCGACGCCCTTGACCTTTGGGCCGGCAACGCGGATCTTCACCATCAGCTCCAGCGACTTGAGCTGGAGAGTCGCCTTTTCGACGGCATCATCGACTACATTGAGGCCGTCGTAGACGTTCCACAGTTCCGTCTCCAAATCCTTCGGACCGCTCAGAGGTTTCGTCATGCCGTTTGTCACCACCAAGCTCGATTTGATCGACGTGTTCCCGTTCCTGCAAGCACGAGGCTACGGGATCCACAGCGACCGCAAGTTCGCGGTGCAGCTCAATGTGCCCAGCAAGACCCGGTTCCGCAAGATGGACGGCGTGGCGTATCGCGAACTTCTGCGCGGTCTCGGCAAGCCGGAAGTCGACGCCGTGCTCACCCGCGCCGAGTCGGCCGAGGACGCTGCGATGTGGATCGAGCGCCTGAGCCTGGGCGAGCAGATGTCGGCCCAGGACGCCCAAAACGTCCCTGGGGCCATCCAGGGCCTGACCGCTGAAGACATCGCCACCATCGTCGACAGCCGGGTGCGGATGCAGGTGGGGCAGGAGATGCAGCAGTACATGGCTGCCATCGCCGAGATGCGGCAGGAGATCAGCGATTTGGTCGCCAGCCTGCAAGCCAAGCAGCCCAAGGCGGCCAAGAAGGTGTCCAAGGCCGGCAAGAAGCTCGACCCGCACGATCCGGCCGTGGATGAAGCCATGGCGGCGCTCGGGATCCCGACCAGCCTGCCGGCGGGCGACTGATGGGCGAACTGCCCCCGCGCGGCACGCAGGAGCGGGACTACGTTGTCCAGCGTCTGCTGTCCGACACCGGGTTCTTTGCCCGGTTCGTCCTCGGGATGGACACCGACCGTGACGAGCGGGGCAACTGCACCAGCGAGATCGGCAAGGGCGGCATCCGGGACACTGGGCCGCATCAGGAGGTCATCTCCTTCCTGGACGACGACGACCCTGAGCAGCCCTACCGGATGCTCTGGGCACCGCGGGCGGCCTACAAGTCGTCGATGTTGCGGGCTTACGTGATGCGTAAGATCATTGCCCACCCCAACATAAGCATCCTGTTCTACATGCAGGACCAGGAGAAGGCGGTCAGCCGGTGCCTTGAGATCAGGGAGGAACTGGAGAACAATCCGATCCTCCAGGAACTGTTCCCCAACATGCGGGGGCACCTGTGGAAGAAGGATAGGTTCATCACCGGCCTGCGCACCGACAAGGTGGGCGACACCCCGACCCTGTTCGCCGGCAGCCCGCGCACGATCCCGGTCGGCGCTCGCCCCAACGAGGTCATCTGGGACGACATCGTGACCGAGAACGACCTCGGCGATCTGGCACTGTCTCGCGGGCGCAGGTGTGTGGAACGGTCGCTTCCGCTAGGCAGTAAGGGGTGCCGGTTTACCTTCGTCGGCACGCCCAAACACTACGCCGACGCCGGACACTGGATCCTGGAGATGCCGGGCTGGAAGAAGCTCGTGCACCTGGATGTCGGGTTCGATCTCAAGATCAATGACGACAAGACGTTGAGTCTGGCTGGCAAGGGGCGCTGGCCACACCTGGACCGAGCCCGCATCGAGCCGCTGCTCAAGGGTGGCGTGCAGTTCCCGACATTCATGTCGGAGTACAAGCTCCAGGTCGTCAGCAGCACGTTCCAGGCGTTCCACCGCACACAGTTCCAGCCGTGTGCCTGGAAAGACGACTTCCGCGATCTCACGGGCTACCTGCTGACCGACGTGGCGCAAGGAACCGCAGCAGGCGCAACCAGTTCGGAGAAGGGCAAAGGTGCGCTGAACGTCCTGATGTACGTCGGTGTCGACGAGCGCAACCGGGTCTACATCCTCGACTGCGAGGTCGGCCGCTGGCAGATGGTCGAGTTCTGCGACCGCTACCTGAACATGCTGGATCGCTGGTCGCCCAAGGTCAACCACCGGGTGGAACTGTGGGAGCAGGTGCACAGTAATACAGCCTACGCCGCCTTCATCGGCATCAAGGCGCGAGAGCGTGGCCGCCGGGCGACCATCGCCTGGCAGCGGAGGAACGGTAACGAGGCCAACAAGGACGCCCGCATCGGAGCGACGCAGGTGCGGTTCCAGGCCCGCGAAGTGTTCGTGGTCAACACGGTCCCGCGCACATGGGTGAACGAGGCTGAGGCTCGCTCACTGTGGGATCCAGAGGGGTACATCGACACCGAGAAGAACGCCAAGTTGCCATCTGGCGACCTCGTGGAGCAGTTCGTCCGATGGCCGCATCATCCGCTCAAGGACATACCGGATGCGTTCGCCCTGATCGACGCCATGGACACGGAGACCAGCCAGAGGGTATGTTTCTGGATGCGCCCTTCGCGCCTCGCCGTAGAAGACGACCAACGGAGAACCGTAACCAGTGATGGAAACCGCACCGGAGCCAGTCAACGGTTCTACGATCGAGTCCGCCGTAACCGGCGAGCCTGAGAGCCTTCGGATCCAGGAGGACGATCTCCAGGAACTGGAGAACTTGACGGGGCAGCTTCATGTCGCGTATGCGCAGAAGCGAACCGACTTCCTGTTCACGATCTACCAGCGACAGAAGCACATCATCAACCGCATTCGCGGTTACTTCGAGGAGTAAGCATGGCACTGCGTCGACACGAACCCGCCTACCGGCAGCTCGATCAGCTTGTGATGGAGGGGCGGGCGCAACTTGTTGCCACGTCAGTCTCCACGCTCGCGTCTGCCACGATCCTGATCGCGCCGACCGATGGTCAGGTGGCAATCATCACCAAGATCGTCTGCACCAACTACGGCGACAGGCAGAGTTCGCCGGACACGTCGTTCGCAGCGAACCTTTCGCTGTTCGATTCGACAGGCACGGGAACGGAGGACAACCTCACGTTCATTGCCTTCCAGCGAACGGATGCGGTGTTCGCATCACCGAGTGGTCCTGACCACCGCAGTGCACAGCCGATCCGTCCCGTCGTGTGGGAGCCGGAGAGCCCGCTGTTGGTGCCGTCGAAGTTCTCGCTGCGCGCATCGAGCGGTTCGACGATGGCCGGCGGCAACTTCATGCTCTACGGCTACGTCACCGACGTGGACACCGCGCGCCACCTCGGCTTCTCTGCCAACCCGCAAGGATACGGTGCGACGCCGGGTTCGAGCCTGAACCTGGAGGGATTCCGCGGAGGCGAAGTCGCGATCGACGACGTGCCACGCATCTTGGGGCAGGCTGGATACTGCATCCAGATCCTCGACCTGAACATCCGCCACCAGCAACTGACGGCTGGGGCGACGACTGCGATCCTGTTCCACAACCTCGCCACCGCAGCGGGTGGTGGTGGCATCGGCGGATTCGCAACTGCCGCGAACGTCATCCTGACGACCGGCAGCAAGAACCCCGGCGACCCGGTGGAGTTGCAGTTTAGCCCGCAGATCTACCTGCCGCCGGGCACCAGCCTCTACTGGGCATCGGCCGATGGTGCTCGCGCATCGTTCTCCTGCACCTTCCGCATGGTTCGCACCGAAGACGTGCCCACCGACCACTGGTGGTCCAACACGACGCTTCCGGCTCCTGGCACCGTGACACTCGGCACCACGAGTCAGTTCACCACTGCATCCAACGGTATCACGGTGAAGTACCCGAAGCGCACGGGTCTGCCGACAGGTGCCACAGCAACAATCCCTGGCGTTGGCAAGCAGCACGTCGTCGAGGGCTACGCCATCAGCATCCAGAAGGATGCCACGACCCTCAGCGACCAGTTGTTCTTTGCCATCACAACTGGCGTAGGCGGCGGCCCAGTCGGCGTGGACGGATCCGGGCTTGGCACCGTCAACAAGTTGATCTCTCCGATCCTCGCTGCCAACTCGCACGACCAGACGCTTGCTCTCGCAGTCGACGGCATCAACGTGCCGTGCGTCGCCGACACCGGATTCGTGTTGATCGACACCACGGCAACTGGAGCATCGGCCACGCCTGCCGCAGCCGATCTCGACGTGGCATCGTCAAGCTTCCTCGTCTGGGGCCGCACGGTCCCGACCCGCTTCGGCACCGGACACTTCCAGGGGGCCTGATGTATCCCCCTGTTCATGACGGAGACCTGAACTGGGCCTACCTCGACGTTGCCACCCAAGGTAGCGGCGATCTCGTGGTGCCCAAGGCTCTGCGCACCGACGTGGCCGCGCCATCTGCCGGCGACCCGTGGGTGGAGCGATCGCAGATCATCCTACTTGGCTGGCACTACAGCGTCACTGCTGACGCCGCCAGCGAAGGGTTCCGCCTCGTTGCCATCGAGGGAGACGGCACCGTCAACCCGATCATGGCTGCCAAGGCAGCATCGGGAACGTCGATCACCGGATCTGCGCAGTGCTTCATCCCGTTGTCGGCAGCCGGATCGGCTACGCCATTGGCTGCTGCGGCCAAGTTGTCGGTTGTCATCGTGGGCACGCCAGTCGTCGCCGATCTCACCGTCTGGTACATGCACAGCAGCGGTGGCAGTGCGCGCATCTACGGTGCTTCGCCGCCGTTCTCCTACAGCTAGTCGATGGCAGATGCTCCAGGAAAGATCGTCAGGTCGACCGACATCAAGATGTCGTCCGGTCTGCCATCGCCGGAGCAAGCCAAGAAGTGGCTGTCGCAGCAAGTCGTCTACGCCAACTACGCTGGCAAGCACGACATCCTGGACGAGACCGTGCGCCGGTTCGTCTACCAGATCAGGGAGCGGTTCTACGAGCGCATGTCTCCCGTCATGGAGCGGTGGGAGACCATCTGGGATGCCGCCAACGGAGACCCGGTGTGGGGCGAGTACGACGACGACATCCACGTCCCTGAGACCAAGAAGAAGCTCGACGCCAAGGTAGCCCGCGTCGAGGAGGCGATCTTCGGCTTCGATCCCGTGATCGAGGCTGTCGGCACTCGCGGTGATCTGCCCGAGTACAAGTCGACCATCATCGGGTCGTACATCTACCGGATGATGGAGATGGGCGGCTACCGCAACCTCGTGCAGCCGCTCGCGCGCGACGCCGAGATCTGCAACCTGGAAGTCATCAAGTTGCAGTGGGATGTCAAGTTCGGCCAAGTAGTCGACCGCTCGTGGGAGATCAGGGAGCGCCAGAACGGTGAGCCCTACTACCACGACGAGCGCCGGGTGCGGGAAGCTGTGACCAAGATGGGTGTCAAGTACACCATGGTCGATCCCTTCCTGTTCCTCTATGACATCGACTGCGGCGACCTGAACGGCGATGAGTGTGCCTACGTCGGCGACGAGAGCGACCAGTTCATCCACGATCTGGAGGCGATGGCGAAGGCTGGCCACTTCACCGACAAGCAGGTGAAGCTGGTGAAGGAGCGCAAGGCCGGCACCACGTCGCAGCAGACCAGCTCGGATACGCGCTCGGAGCTGCCGGACCTTCGCCGCCTGTCTCGCAGCATCGCGCAGGGACCGCAGTTCTCGTCCAACAACGCCAACAGCGACAACGACCCGCGCCGCGTGCGCTGCATCGAGATGTGGGCGTGGTTCGACTTCGGCGAAGGCTTCGAGGGCGTCGTCGATCCGCTCGGCCAGAAGATCATGGGCACGCACAAGGTGGTCATCACCTGCGCGCAAGGCGTCGTGCTCCAGTTCCGGCTCAACCCGTTCGACAAGAAGATGCACCCGTATGCGATCGGGCGCATCAACCGCAACGGCCACGAGTCAGTTGCACCGAGCACGTTCGAGCAGGTGATCCAGGTCAACGCCCAGTACGACCGCTACCAGAGCAACGTGCTGCGCGCGAGCGACCTGTCGGTGGCCCCGATCCTCGCGACCAAGGGTGCATTCCCTACGGGGTCACTGCTCGGCATCAAGCCGGGCACCGTGTTCCGCGACGTGCCCCAGGAGGTCCAGGAGATCAAGGTCGGCGACGTGCCGCAGTCGGTCTCCTACTTCCACCAGTTCTTCCGCCGCGAGCTGGAGGAGACCAGCGGTGCGCTCAACGTGTTCGAGAGCCCGCAAGGCACGGCCACGGAGACCGAGCGCAAGGTGCAGGAGCAGCAGCGGATGATTGCCAACAGCATCCGCGCAAATGGCGATCTGTGGGAGCAGGTGGCGCTCAAGACCTACTGGATTGCCGGCCAGTTCTCGACCGCTCCGCAGCGGTTCGCCGTGGTCGGCAAGGCATCTGAGGTGCTGGGCAAGACCTTCGAGATCACCCCAGACCAGTTGCAGGAGGAGGTCGAGTTCCGGGTGCTTGGCATCAAGAGCCTGCACGTCCTCGGCAACCGACTGCAAGGCATGGCGCAGTGGATGGCTCGCTGGGGGCCGCTGTTGCCGACCATGCCGGACGTGAACATCCCGGCCCTGTGCAGGAACGACTACGAGCTAACCGTAGGCCGCCACAACGTCGCGGAGATCTTCCCGAACAGCGAGCCGGCGTGGGCGTCGTGGCCGCAGAGTCAGGAGAACGAGATCCTGATGGCTGGCCGATCTGTCCCGATCAGCCAGCAGGACGACGACCACGAGCACATGGCCGACATGGAGCACCTGCTCAAGACCCTCAAGGACAAGCCGAAGTACGCCAGGACGGTCATCTTGGAGCACTACGCCATGCACTTGCAGGCGGCCGAGAAGAAGGACGCCGAGAAGAAAGCGAAGATGCGCGAGTCCATGATGCAGCAGCAACTGATGGGTGGCGCACCCGGCGTCGACCGGCCTCCAGAGGCTGGTGGCATGGAGGCTCTGACCAAGGCGCAGAGCCCAGGAGTCACCCCAGGTCCGCCCCAGGCTCGGACGGCCCCCAAGACCGGGCGTAGCGGTCAGGGCATGAGCCAGACGCAGGCGATGTCGGCATGATCCGCCGCTCCGAGGAACTGAGCGCCAAGGCAGACGATCTCCGTGTGCGGATGGAGAAGGCTCGGCAGATGGTCGAGCTGTTCGAGGACCGCCGCTGGCAGCCCATGGCAGAGTGGCTGGCAGCCGAGATCCGTCTGGCCATGAACTCGCTGTGCGATCCCGACATGGATCCTGGTCTGACGACCCTGATCCGGGGTCAGGTATGGACGCTCAAGATGATTCAGAGCCTCCCGGCCAAGACCAAGGAGGAGATCGACAGCATCGTCACCAGTGCCAAGGGCTTGCAAGACATGCTGGCCAAGCTGCATACTCGCAGACCGGCTGACTACAAGGGTCCCCTTGAGACGGTCAGCCAGATCACCTCTACGTAGGAGCGAACATGGACGACATCTGCTGCACGCCGACGAGCCCCGAGGGCCAGAAGGCGACCAACAACTCGATCCCGAGCACGACGCCGAAGGGCAACCCCGACTTCCAGCCGGTCGCTGGCCATTGCGGCCAGGGCGGCAACGTCAAGTAGTCCGACAACCCGCCGCCGGGTCAATGGCGAGAATCAGGTGAGCACATGACTTCCACCAGTCAACCAAATGAACCCGAGGGCAAGTCCGGCTCGTCGCCGGAGAAGAAGCCCGAGGGGGAGCCCAAGGCCGTCCCGCTGGGTGAGTTCATCGAACTTCGTCAGGAACTTCGGGAGACGAAGGCGAGACTCGCCGCGCTGGAAGGCCCTGCGCCAACTGAGAAAGCCAAGGACTCGGCAGCCCCGAGAACCCCGACTGGGATCGACGATCTGAGCAAGGAAGTCCAGCGGCTCGCCAATGAGCAGCGCGTCCGAGGTCTGGTGGAGGAGCTTTCGCTCCGAAACCAGAAGCAGGGCGCTGCCATCGCGAAGCTGCTGACCGACATGCCAGGACTCACCCCGGCCGAGGCGCACAAGATCGCTGCCACGAGAGACCCTGAGGCGTTCAAGGATGGCGAGGTTGCCGAGGGCGCGAAAGCGCAGTTCGGCTCCCTGACTCCACGACCAGGCTCCAGCCCAGAGCCCGTCAAGGAAGCAGGCATCAAGGAACATCTCGCCTACGCGGCGAGCCTCAAGGCCACGAACAACCGTGAGGCCCGCGCACGCGGGAATAACCTAGCCGGTCACTTCCTCGCGGAAGCTCTGGGATGGGAGCACAAGCTGACTCCCGTTCCCAAGCAATGACCCAGTACTTCTCAGGCGACAACACAACCCGTCGCGAGTCCCTCAAGGACACCATCATCGTTCGCTCGGCGTCCAGCACGCCGATGCTCATGCAGCTTCCTCAGGTCTCCGTCAACCACACCGTGGTTGAGTGGAGCGAGGACGAGCCGTTCCAGTCCGGTGAGCTGGTGCGCAGCATCAGCAGCCCGCACGCGCAGACCCGCCGCGAAGGTTCCGACTTCTCCTTCCGGGAGCCGCATGTCCCGGTGCGCCTCAAGGCGATCGCCCAGATCGACCACGAGGGCATGGAGATCAGCAACACCAACCGTGCTGCCAACGTCGCCGGCATGTCGACCACGTTCGACTACCACGCCGGCCAGTTGTTCACCAAGGTGATGAACCGCATCGACAACGGCATCCTGTACAACCAGGGTTCGCCGGAGACGAGCGGCAAGGCGGACGAGCGCCGCACGCAGGGCCTCATCCACAACTCGGCCTGGACGGGCCTGGAGCGCGTCCACGGCACCAAGACGGCGATCGAAGACCCCTACGGCGTCACGATCCCCGGCAGCATGTTCAGCGTCTTCTACGACGCGAACCACAGCGCGCTCACCTCGTCGATGTTCTACAACCAGATCATCTCGCGAGCGATCGCGGCTGGCAGCAACTTCGACGGCGGCGCGTGGACGTTCCACTGCGGTCTCACGTCGATCGCGCAGATCGCGCGGTTCCTGATCTCGGACGGTGGCGTGCCGATCAACGAGCGCAGCGTCGCGGCCGAGTCCGGCACGGGCTACGACTTCATGGCCAGCATCCGGCTGCCGTCCGGCCACGTCGTCAACTTCCGCGTCAACCGTTGGCTGCACGAGCCGTCGAGCACCTACACGGTCAACAACAAGGACTTCACGCCGGGGTCGCCGACGAGCGAGGGCTCGATCAGCAAGACCTTCACTGGTGACCAGACGATCATCGGCTGGGAGCCGGGCACGGTCCGCATCGGCTGGTACCGGGAGCCCGGCTTCCGCAAGGTCGAGACGAGCGGCGACTTAACGCGGGTCGCGTGTGTGGCCGAGTGGATGCTCCAGGTCGACGCGCCTCTGTGCGTGATCGGCGCAGGCAACATCCTCCAGTGAGATCCTGATGCGCTACGACTTCAAGTGCGGGTCCTGCGGAGACGCCTTCGAGCACTCGTGCTTGATGTCGCAGTATCAGGAGGTGCTTCCCTGCCTCGCTTGTGGCGGGGATGCACGGCAGGTGTTCTCGGTGCCGGAGGTGCTCGTGCGCTTCCGGCCCTACGAGTTCAACCGCGCCAAGAACGTGATGTCGGCCGGTCGGAAGCACGGCCGGTCCGACCAGCAGCAGCACGAGCACTACCGGAAGATCGTCGAGATCAACCGGACCGCCGAGGCCAACCGAAGGCGCAACGGCACGCACGGAAACGAGTGCGAACTGCTGGCCGTCTTCCCCGGCGAGATGGTCGACTCGGTGAACGAGAACGAGGGCACCAAGGAGTGCGTGCAGAGCGACCCGGTGACGTGGGCGAAGAAGTTGGGTGTCTACATGGGGGGAGATTGAGTGCGAACCATCGGCATCATGGGTCACAGCAACGGCAGCGGCTTGGCTGGCTGGGTGGACATGGTGCTCCTGGAGCCGCACCTGGAGCCGCAGGGCGTGCTCGACCCTGCCAACCTGCTGTGGAAGAACATCTTCGTGTTCACGTCCGCGCACGGCTGGCCAGAGCCTGACGGTACGCCGCCGACCTACACGATCAGCGACGGCGCGTGGTTGGAGATGACCACGAACAACCCGGAGTCGCCGGCCGGGCCGCATCCGCATCCGAGCCCGTACGCCTACCCGAACAACGTCGGGTTCCCTGGGCCGAACTACTCCTACATCGCCACGCGCGGTGGAGCCTACCGTGGCCTTGGGTCCATCACAGGCATCGAACTGCCGTTGTGCTGGTATCTGACGAACTACACGACGCAGCCGATCGGGCTGGTCAAGGTCGCGATGCCGGGCAGTCTGTTCCTGCGATTCGACGCGGGGGCTACGGCAACGCCGATCTGGGGCGAGGCGGACGTGCCATCACCCGCCAGCTACTTCGACCTCAGCGCCGGGTTCTACGACTGGTACAATCCCAGCGAGGACTTCGACTGGGCTCCGGGGACCGGCAGGCTCTACAGCCTATGGATGCAGAAGGCGATCGCGGCAAAGGCTGCGGATCCCACCATGTCCATCGAGGACATGATCCTGTGGTTTGGCGACAACGACAGCAACCGCGAGCGTGAGCGCGTCCAGAACTGGAAGGACATCTGCCGCAAGTTCGTGAAGAAGCTCAGGAGCGATCTGGTCGCCAACAACCTGACCAACCTGCCCGAGTCGCAGATCCGCATCTCCTGGATGGGCGTGCTCGACTTCTACGATGGCATCGTGGCCGGAACTCCACAGGGCAACCCCGACTTCCTCAACGCCGAACTACAGTCTCTCGCCGACGACGACCCGTTCATCCGGTTCCACGATGTGAACGGATACACGACGTGGGCAATCGACCCAGGGCATCTCGACTCGGCTGGGTATCTCGCGGCTGCCAAGGCCGTGTTCGACGGCATCCTCGACATGGAGGTGCAGCCGCTTGCTGCGCTGGATCAGGAGGACCTGCTGACGGTCGCCCAGATCAAGGAGCGTGTGCGGCTCTACTACACGCGCGGCAAGAGCAACACCGACGCCAGCGACTCAGTGCTGCTGCTGCACATCAATGCCAGCATGCACCACATCATCCACCAGTGCGACGACATGGCGTGGTGGCTTCTGCATCGCGAGGAACTTGAGCTGGACGGTGGCGGTGTCCGATCCCCGATCACGCTGCCCCTCAAGGTGCATCGCGTGCTCAAGGTCGAGAGCGTCGGTGACACCACCTTCCCGTTGCAACACGAGATGCTTGGCCACACCGATGGTGGCCGAGTCCAGATGGTGCTGCGCAACGCCACGGCTGGCACCTACGTGGTGCACTACATCAGCCTGCCGCGAGATCTTACCAAGGGCACCGAAAAGGTCCCTATACCTGCCAACCTGCTGGAGTGGCTGGTGGTGGAGACGTGCTTCCGGCTGGCTGGTGCGTCCGCGCAGCCGCTCCAGATCGCTCACTTCCAGGGCAAGGCACAGCAGCAGATGCACGACGTGCTGCTGAACCTCAGCGCCACCAGACGCTCGACGCGCGACCGCATTTACACGCAGCGTGAGCTTCCGAACGTCCTCCGCTCAAGGAGGGGCCGCAGTTGGGATCGCAACTAATCTCCTTCAAGGGCGAGGGGTGGCGTGGCAGAACGACACTCATCACCAGCGACCGCGGCGAGCGCAGGCTTGTCCGCATCAAGAACGGCTACGTGTCGGCTGACGGAGGCGAGATCCGCAGCTTCCCCGGATGGCGCACGCTGGTCGATCTGAGCGAGGAGAACAACCCAGACGGTGGATACAGCCGCTACGTAATCGACGCTGTGCGTCCGGTGCTGAACACGCCATCGCCCACCGAGTTCTACGTCGAGGAATACGAGGGCGGCACCAGCGCGCAGCAGACCATGTTCGCGCGAGCCAAACCGATCTGGTTCGAGGCATTCGAGCAGGTTGGCGAAACGCTCGTCATCATGGGCACAACTCGCTTCCGCGAGGTGCCGATCTTCACTGCTGGCCGCGTTCGTGTGACTCCTACCGCAGTCGTAAGCGGGTCGTTCAGCACCGGCAACAAGCTCAAGATCACCCTCAGCGGGATCCCTGGAGATGTGTCCGACAGCGATGCTGAGGGAGCATCCCTGAACGGTGTGTTCTTCGGCGATCCCGTGTACCTGGAGGGCCTGCACACCGGCGTTCCGGCTATCGACAGCATCCTGGATGCGTCCGTGAATGGCAGGGTGCACATCATCAGCGCCTCGATCGGTGGCGTCGCATCGGTACTGCTGCACACGCAGCCTGGAGACATCCCATCGACAGCTCTCACGGCAGGTGAGATTCACACGGTTCGCCCCAACCGTAGCGACGTGTACCCCACTCCGAGCGGAGCAGATCCGTTCACGACATCCATCGACGACCGAATCGACGACAAGAACGCGCTCACGGCTTGGCGCATCGTCGGCTCACCTCTCAAGCAGACATCTGCTGCCTTCCATGTGTGCCATCCTGCGTGGGTGGCCAACCGCCAGCGAGACTTCGGAGACGAGCCTGGAAACTTCTCTCCTGGGCTTCCAGGTGTCGTCCCTTTCGGTAGGGCCGAGGGCATCCTGGTTGGTGGCGAAGCGGGGGCGTTCTCGCGAGGTGTCAGCAAGCGAGAGCAGCTCGAACTGCCATACCGAATCGTTCCTGAGCCAGCAGGCGACCGCATCATCATCGCGGCACCCGGCTACAACTGCCTGTTCCAGATCCCGATGATGATTCCGGTCAACCCGGACAACTGGCCTTCGGATCCAGACAACCTGACGCTCGGAGTCAGTTGGTTCGGCAACGACATCTACGACAAGCCGAGGGCTCTTGGCGTCCCCAAGTGCCGGCTTGTGGACGCCGTTTTTGCGACAGCACCCTCATCACCTGACCAGAACAGCTTCACCGCCAACTTCAACCACCTGATCTTCGCGCTGGACGCAAGCCCATCCTACGGCTTCCCACCCGGCAACTACCGTATGTGCGCCACGTACCAGGATGACGTGACGGGAGAGGAAGGTCCGCCCAGTGAGATCATTGAAGTCGAGGTGCCATCCAACGGATTCGCTTACCAGATCACCATCAGCTACTTCCACCCCGGCTACATCATGCCGGAGTGCTTGGCGTTCCGCCTGAACGTCTACATGTCGGCTCCGAATGGCGATGCGCTCGGGTTCTACAAGAGCTTCGACCTCAAGTCATTCGGGGCGCACGCACAGAGCTTCCTTGGGTTCGCGCTCGACACGTCGTTCAGCGTTGGCGATCTCGCCGACCTATCTGGCAAGTACGGGTTCAACAGCGGTGCGTCGCCAGACAACTTCTCTCGCGTGGCCGAGTGGCGGACGCTGACCCTACCGCTGCCTCTCAGGAACGTGGAGTCCAGCCCCAGCAACCTTGAGTTCGATCTCGGAATCGACTTCTTCCGTCCTCCTGTCGAGGTTGGCATGCCGCGCGGCGCTTCGTGCGCGAGGTTCATCCGTGGAATCATGCTTGCGGTAGGCCACATCGGCAATCGCGGCCCTGCCGAGAACCTCTACGCGCAACATGGCACGATCATCCTGGACGCGAACAGGGACAGCACGAACTCGTCCAAGAAAGAGATCCTGATCGCGATCCACGGCAACAACGACTACCTGACCTACTCGGATGGCGGGCAGGAAGATGGGTTCGCCCTTGCCAGCCGTGCCTTTCCCGACTCCTGCCAAGGCATCGAAGGCATCAGCGAAGACCTGATACCAACTGGGCTGGGAAGGTTCTTCCAGATCGACAGGGTGCTCAACCGACGCATGATGCGCCCAGACTCGCAAGGGTTCGTGGATGCGGCGAGAGAAAGACTTAGCACGATAAATCCTGTCGTCGATGACGACTACGGCACCAGCCCAGAAGACCCAAGCAACGTCGCAGTCACGAGATCTGATCGCAGCTACTTCCTGCGGATGTTCACAGGGCAGTTGCAGATCGGCGATCCCGGACAGCCTGGGCGTGTCACGAAGGCTGGTGGCATCGGCATCACGCTACTGGACCCGAACAAGGACAGCGACTGCCAGAGCATCTTCCAGTTCGCTGGCAACGCGATCATCTGCTCCCGTAAGGAGACGTTTTTCTTCTCGTGGTCGCGGACTCCTGGCGGCGAGATCCCAACCGTCGTCAACACCGAGTTCGGCTGCATCAGCCCCAACGGGATGGTGGAGTTCGATGGCGGTGTGGCATGGTTGAGCGAGCGTGGACCAGTTGCGATGGGTGCCACCTTGCAGTTCATCGGCGGCGACATCCAGCAGGACTTCGTGGGGGCGTCGAAGAAGTACGCAACCGACAGCAAGGGCATGATGCGGCACACATGGGCATGCCACGACAGTGCTCGCGGTCTTGTCATGTGGGGCCTCATCAGCGCGCAGGCTACCCACAGCGTGCCTGATGGTCTTGGTGGAGAGACGTTCCTTGGCATCGCTGACGACGGCCAGTTGAGCCGAATGGCATGCGACGTGGTGCTGATCTGGTCCTACCGCAGCAACTCGTTCTCGACGTGGGAGCCGCCGTCAGGGATGGAGATCCTGTGGATGCGACAGATCACCGCAAGAGACTCCAACCAAGAGTCCAGCAGCACCAGCGTCATGGCGTTCCTGGCGGCAGACGGACGCATCTACTCGCTGGACGACGCATGGTCGGACACCAACGACGGCTGCTTGCAGACGAGCCCGTCTAGCAACGCGGAGGACAGCGTGTCCATGCCTCTCGTTGCCACGCTCTGGAGCACGGATGGCGTCGCCAACGGCGGACAGACGGCGCGGTCGACTTCATCCGTGGCCGGCGGCGGTGGGCTCAACTTCCTGGTGCGTCCAGGGCACATCATCCAGGCGATGGATTCCGATGGAGCCTTCCTGTGGGAGACCACGATCGCGTCGGCGGATCCAGCGACCAACACCGTGACGCTGGCTGTGGCACAGACGTGGGCGACAACCGACACCGTTCGCATCGGAGTGCGTCCTGCGATGATCGTGGAGACGACGTTCGCTGGCGGCGAAGGCGTGACCGACATCGAGGCTCAGGCGGTGCATGCGCGCTACACGCTACACGGGCTGGACAACCTAGCATCGCAGAGGACGTTCGCCAAGGTCGAGGTCTTGAAGTCCGACCTGTCTACCGGGACGGACCCTCTGGCCGTGCAGTTTGGCGAGGTCGAGTGGCATGACTTCGGCGTCACCGGCACGGGCCGCCATGCAAGGCGCAGGCAGGTGCACGGGATGGCGACGGCGCCTGAGATGGCTGTCCGCATGACCTTCACGTCGGAGGCGCAGGTGCGGATCGCCGACATCGCGCTGGAGGTCTGATGAACGAGCGCGACAAGAGAGACCCAAGGGACCAGACCGATCCGAGCGAGTTCGTCCCATTCGACTACGGGCCAAAGGGCTCTGCCGAGTCGGCGATCGCGGATTCTTCTGGGACAGCCACTTCTAGGTCGGCCAGCAGCGGCGGCGCAATCGTCACCGTGTCGCGCGACATCAGGCTGTCGACCGACATGCTTCTCGTGGACGCTGGAGACTTCGGCGACGGGTCAAGGAAGACGATCCAGGAAGCGTTCCTCTGCTTCCCAGGTTCCGCGAGAGCGCAACAGTTGGTCTTGATGCTGGCGCTGGCACCGCTGCTCCCAGTGAGGGCGGATCCGTCCTTCTCGACGGCTAGAGCACTGCCGTTCACGCTCCCATCCGAGCAGACGTTCAAGGTGCGCGTTGTGCAGCGGCCTGCGTCTGGACCCGACAAGATCATCTACCCTGACACCAGCTACTCGGTCATCACCGGGAAGCCTGATTTCGTCGATCCGCAGTCGGCGATCGCATCCCAAGAACCCGTCTTCCTGGTGGTCGAGGGTGGATTCAGGTTCGAGGATGGTGCCATCCCATTCCCCAAGTGGAGCGGTCCCAAAGACCCGCCATTGGTGCCGATCGTGATCTCTCCGCTACGCTTGCACGTCACCATGAACCTCTTGGTCAATAGGGTCCTCTGATGGCTGGATTCGGCGATGTCTTCCGCGACTGGGGCCACCTGGTCGACAACCACCACGACCAAAACCGTCGCAAGGAGGAGCGGTTCAACGCGGATGTAGCTGCCACCCAGTCGCAGGCATCTGGTCTGGACCCAAACCGTGCCCTGCAAGGAAGCGAGTACTTCAAGGACGACGGGGTTACGTGGAAGCCGGGTGCCGACAGGCTGTGGGAGTCAGAACACGGCATCGACCAGAAGACGGGCGACATCACCGGGCCGGCTGGTGCGATCCCAGCCGGCGTCGCGCTCAAGTGGCAAGCGATCCACGATCAGGCTGTCTGGCGTGCACGCTACCGGATGGCGCAGGATGCCCTTCGTTTCCAGCAGGGAGCCACAGGACTCCTGACCAGCTACAGGGCCGGTGGCGGCGCTGCGCTCCAAGCCGGCGTGCACCAGAATCTCGCCCAGATCCAGATGAACCGGGCGCAGATGATGCAGCCGCTGGATCTTCTTGGCGACTACCGCCGCGACCAGTTGGCGAGGGCCGGTAGATCCGGCCGTAGCGAGTCGACGATCGGGACGGCTATTCAGGGGCTTGGTGCCGTGCTGTCGGTGATCCCCGGACTGAACGTCGTTGGGGCCGCCCTGGCGGTCGGTGGCGGCGCTCTTGCTGGGCATGGCAACAGTCGGCAGGCTGCTTCGTTCGCCCGCGCAGGAGGCGGAGGTGGAGCCTATGGCGGGCAGCAGCAGGGCATCGGGGCACCGTTGCAGTTGGGCCAGATGTTCGGCAACGCAGCCCGTAACGACATCGGGGCGTATGCCGGCGGTTCTGGCGGGCCGAGCAATGCTGATCTGAACGAGTCGATCGGCCGTCCTGGTGCATTCGGCCCGACAGAGCCAAGCCCCAACGCTCCCAAGGACCCATACGGGTCATCTGTGTATGGACCTCCTGCGAGCATGGCACAGGCCCAGCTTGCTTCCGGCCCTGGGCAGGGAGGACAAGGCGGCCAGCCGGGTGGCATGAAGCAGATGGCTGGCGGCCCGCAGATGGGCATCGGCGCTGGCGGTATGCCTCCGGTCGGTGTGGACGGACGCTTCGACGCCAACGCCTACGCCGCCAACGGCATGGCAACGTCCATGGCACCTGAGTCCATGCAACTGGCGATGTCCGAGAACATGGCGCACAACGTGACGCAGGACCCGACGTGGGCGATGATCGGCATGGCGATCGACCGCGAGTTGGCCATGCGTGCGATGCCAGGATACGACGCATGAGCAGCTTCAACGACGCCACCTTCCGCAGCCAGCAGATGCTCGCTCCCTACCAGATGCAGGGGGCGATGAACAAGACGCAGGGCATCCAGAACATCGGCGCTGCCGTGCAGGGTGCTGTGCAGCAGAACGCGGACATGTACATCCGCATGACGGAGTCGTCAGCGAAGGTGGCCGCGTTCGAGCAGGAGCAGCAGCTCAACGCCTACAAGATGCAGCAGATGCTCGCCTTGGATCAGGCGATGATGTCGCGGCACGGCGTGTCGGTTGCCGAGAGTCAGGCCGACATGGCGAAGCTCGGCGTCGAGGAGGCCCGCGCGAAGAACGAGCACCTTCGTTCAGAGGCTGGCTTCAATACGGCCCGGCAGCGTTCGGTCCTAGGCGAAGCGATGATGGGCGAGCCGGACATGATCCTTGGCGAGGACGGCATACCAAGGAAGGGCACGCCAGATGAGCGCAAGAAGTTCGAGGACGCCTACCGCGGCAAGCAGGATGCTGACCGGCGTGGATCAACTTCGGATCCATCACTGACCCGTTACACTCAACTGAACCTGCAACTTGAGCGAGCCAAGAAGCGCCGGAGCGACATCCTTTTGGATGAAGATGGCAGAGCTGCGGTCGATGCCGAGATCGCAAGGCTCCAACCTCTAGTTGACGACGCATTCCGTGGCATCGGCGGAGACGCTGGTGGCGTCCCAGCGCGGTCGCAACCAAGCACTCAGACGCAGGCTGCACCAACGTCAGGCCCACAGCAGACACCATTCGAGCGTGCCTACAGCAACCCCAAGCTCAAGCCGGTGATGGAGAGCGCCTACTCGGCACCTGAGTGGGAGCAGTCTCCGACGTGGAGCAAGTTCGACGATCAGTCCAAGCAGATGATCTCAGCCGGCGTGGCGTTGCTCGGTGACAGGATCATGGTCGGAGATCGCAACCTCGACCCGTCGATGCGGGCGCGCTACGTGATGCACTTCGCCGAGACGCGGCCAGCCACCATGGCGATGCTGCTAGCGATGTCTGGCCGTGACGACGAGGAGATCCGCATGATGCTGGAGCAGATGTTCCCGGAGCGGTCGCCGAAGAACCTCGATGCCGACTTCCAGATGTACCAGGACGACGTGAAGCGCATGCTCGGTGGTCGCCGGTGACGGGGATCCCCCAAGCACTTGGAGGCAGGGCCGACCAGTTGATGGAGGCTCTGCAAGACCCGAAGACGCGCACGCAGATCGGGTCGATCCTGAGCGTCGAGTGGAACCGCGACAACCCTGACGAGGGGGCTCTTGGTGCTGCGATCGGTGGGGTAGCGGCTGTCGGCAAGGGCGTGGTGGAGGCTCCGCTCAAGCTGGCTCGTGGTGCGCAGTGGCTGATGAACAAGATCCCCGGTCTCGACTTCAGTGAGCCGATCGAGACGGACCTTCGCAACCTGCTGCCGGAGGACTACGCGCAGAGACTGGAGAGCCGGCTGTCGCAGGGTCCGATGCGAGGCGCGCTTGAGGGCGTCGGCGGCTTCCTTGGCATCCCGGCAGGCGGCGGCGCTGGCCTGATCTCCAAGACCCTCGGCATCCCCGGCAAGGCGGTCAAGGCGTTCGGCGCCCCTGTCGTCAAGTTGGGCGAGAAGTTGCTGGAGAAGGTGCCAGCACTATCCCGGCTTGGCAAGGTGTCGCAGATGCTGCCGCAGACCATCGGGTCGGGCACCGGCTTCGGGCTCTACGAGTTCATGTCGGCTGAGGGTGGCTGGGACCAGCGCATGGCGGCGGCACAGCACGGACTGGTGGCCGGCGCGGCGATGCACGTCCTCGGCGAGGTCGCTGCCGTGGCCGAGAAGGGCATCCTGTCGTTCGGCACCAGCCTCGCAGAGAAGAAGGCAGCCAAGGCGCTGCTGGACGGCATCCGGGCTGGCAAGCCTGAGCCGGGGCTGCTGTGGAAGGTCGGCGGTAGGGCCGTCAGTTCCGCCATCGAAGGCACTGGATTCGCCGGGCTGGACCCGCAGTTCTGGAAGGACGCGATCGCCGGAGCCAACGGCGACGAGGAGGCGATGACGCGCGCCATGCAGACGTGGAGCGTGAGCATGGCCGCCGTGCTGATCGGCAAGACCGGGCACGCCGACGCCTTCCGCATGTTCCGCCGGGACATCCCGGAGTTGAACACGCTGGCAACGCGACTCGAACTGGAGGCGGTGAGGGAGCCTCCCAAGGAGCCTACCGGCCCGCAGGAGCCAGCCGGAGCGCCACAGGCCACGGTGCAGGCCCAGAAGCCGTTGGGCGCTCCACAGGACCCACAGAAGCCTCAGGGCGACTCCATCGACACGGCCTACCGCCTGCCCGCCTTGCAGAAAGCGTCCGACCCGCTGTTCAAGAGCGGCTGGGACATGAAGCCGGGGGTGGAGACGGACGGCGGCCGGCAGATCATCACCATGGAGTTCCCCGGTGCGGGCGAGATCCGCATGTGGGAGAACGAACAGCAGGCTGGGCCGGCCGGCGAGGCTTTCGGGCTGGAGGTGCCGGCCAGCGTCTTCCGCACCGTGCGCGGCGATGTCCCCGTCCCGGAAGGCACCGAGAACATCCGCATGGTCGGCAAGGTCGCCGAGGAGTTCTCTCGCGACTTGGCGGCGGTCAGCATGCTGCGCCGCATCCGTGGCGAGGTGCTGTTCGGCGGCGAGGGCGAGGTCTGGGCTGGCGGCCCGTGGCGCGGTCAGCAGGGCGAATGGCACACCATCGGGCTCGACGGCCAGCACTACACGATGTCGGTGCCGGATGGCGAGACGACGTTCTCCAAGGACGTGGAGCCGACCATGCCGGTCGTGCAGAACGACTTTGGGCAGGATCCGCAGATGCAGCGGTGGGCCGAACTGGCGCAGGCGCTGCGCGAGCACACGGCCCCGAACCCCGGCTTGGATCTGCTGGAGGCGTCGATCGCTCTGGTGCTCAACGGCGACCCTCGCAGCATCAGCTTGCAGGAGACCGCAGCCTTCCTGACGCAGCCGTGGCAGGAGGGCGTCACCAACGCCGACATCGCTGCTGCCATGCTGCGGCCGGACACCATCGAGCAGTTCGGCATGACGCTCGGCCAGGTGGCCGCCGGTCATCTGAACGCCGACGCCGCTCGCCAGCAGATCGGCACGATGCTGCTCGGCAGCGCCAAGGGTAAGGAGTTGCAAGCTCCTCCTCAGGAGGGATCAGAGCCGGATCAGGGAAGCATCGCTGGCGAGCGAGACTGGTTCACAGCCGATCCCACGGAGCGCCGTGATGCGGCCCGCGCCTATGCGCAGCAGAACCCAGAAGCCAACGCCCCGATGCTCCGCGACACCTTCGGCATCCCGAGGGAGACGGCGAGGGACATCCTTGGCGAGAAGCCGAGTAGCGATGGCGGCTTCATCAGTACGCAGCCGATCGCCGATCTTGGTAACATCGCCGTCGAAGCAGGCAAGGCGGTCGTCGCCGGGTACGAGAAGGGCATCAAACCGCAGTTGGCCGTTCTTGCGGAGCGAGGCGGCGAACCGGGACGCCAGCTTGCCAACGAGTTCCGTGAGCAGGTGAGCCGCAAGCGCGCCCTGCTTGGCGCATCAGGAGTCCACGCCACGGAGGCCATCAAGGCCGCCAAGCGGATTCCGGGACATCTCGTCGGCGTCACAGAGACTGGCCGAACGGCCTCGGGAGAGGAATACCCGACTCTGCGCTATAGGAACCTGATCGAAGGTGTGAGCAAGCCGGCCGACTCCAACGAAGAATCCATCTACAGGGGTGGTCGTGGGGCCTTGCTCACCATGCAGCACACGGCGTCGGGAGCGGGCGCGATGTACTCTGGCGCGGACGGCTACCGGAAGTCGTCGCCGATGTCCGAGGCGCGAGTGCCATGGCAGTACTCGCGAGACCCCAAGTCCGGCTATTTCAAGATGCTGGAGAATGCCGCCGCTAGAAAGGCGTTCTACCGCGAACTGGAGCGACTGAATCCTGATGTCAGTGCTGTCGCCTTGGAGAAGGCGTACAAGGACCGCAAGGGCGGGACGAAAGTTGAAGACTCCGAGGTGGAGGCAGCATTCGAGATTCAGCGCCAGATGCAGCACGTCCCAGCGACGTTCAAGCATGGGGGAAAGACATGGGAGGTGCTGGAACCCGACATGGCGGTGGCTCTGCACGACATCATGCAGAGGCAGTCTGGGCGTGTGGCCACGATCCAAGTGCAGGGGCAGGATCTGCCGGAGGCGGTCCGCAAGGAATACGGCATCGAGAAGCCAGGCATCACCGATCGACTGGCTAGGTTCGCCAAGGAACTGGCAGACACGAACGCCGAGGGTCAGGATGCGCTGGTGCAGATGGCACGAGACCTTGCCGAGCGCATCCAAGGTCGGGAACCGAAGCCGCTTGGCAAGCACGGGCAACTGATCTCCGACATCCTCTCGATTCCGAGGGCGATCGGTGCATGGACCGCCGGCATCTACGACATCCCGAACTTCGTGACCGAGCCGGCCGTCTATGTCGGCGTCAAGAACATGGTGCGCGCCCTGTTCGACATCATGAAGGAGCGTGGGTTCTTGGACGACCCTCGCAAGTTCGGATCGCTTGCGCACGAGATTGGCAACCTGGACATGGCGGCATCGCAGTCGGTGTTGCGCAAGTTCGCCGACGTGATCCAGATCCCCAGCAACTGGACGGAGGAGTGGAAAACGGCGTTCTTCGACAGGTGCGCCAAGGTGTGGTTGCGGTCGATGGAGGAGCATCCATGTGCTGGCGACCGAGCCGTACTGGTAGACCTTCTGCGACTTGAGCCTGCACAGGCCGAACAGGTGATGAACGGTTCTGCGCCACAGGCACTCAAGGACCAGGTGCGAAGGGAACTCGTCGTGCGGATGACGAACCGTGGCCGCATGGAGGAGCGCAGCGAGTGGGCTGCCAACCCGACTGTCCGCTTGTGGGTTCGCTACACAGGCTATGCCACCATGCGAATCGACGAACTGGCCACTGAGGTGGCGTCGGCCGTCAAGACCATGGCTGATCCGAAGTCGACCATCAAGGAGCGTGCTGCTGCGGCAAAGCGGGCGATCTACCGCGCAGGAGGCATTGGGTTCGGAGGGGCAGTGTCGATGCTGCTCTACTACTTGGTGCAGGATCTATTCCGTGGGCAGAACGGCGCCGAGCGGTTCAAGCGCGACATGATCGCTTATCCACTTCAGACTCTAGGGCGTGGTGCAAGCGGCCAGATTCTATCGGGTCCTTTCGGCTCGACCGCCACGGCGATCGCCTCAGGAGACCCGGCACAACTGGCGTTCCCGATCGAGGGCGCGAACGCCGTAGCCGGCATCATGAAGGCATGGGCCAGCGGTAGTGGCGACCCGTTCGTCGGCATGCTGGTGAACTCCGGCCTGCTTCCTCGACAGGCGCGCGACGCATTCGTCGCCGCGCAGGCTCTCTACACTGGCAGCAAGGCATTCGTCGACCTTGGCCGTCAGATCAGCCAGTGGAAGCAGTTGGAGGGTGTGGAGCCGAGCTTCGGTCCAGCCAACAAGCCGCAGGAGTTCTACAACGCCATGCGGCGACTGCGCGAGATGGTCGGCAAGCATGCAGGCGACATCGCGGAAGTTACGCCAGAGATCATGGGTGAGATCGAGGCCGCCCTCGGATTGGATACAGGCGAATCTGTTGCCGGGAAGCTGCGGAGCATGCGCTACCTGCCGCAGTTGAGCGAGAAGGAGCGCGACAGCCTGCTTCGCTACCTTGGCCCGGACAAGTTCGAGCACGTCGTCCACATCGACGACACGCTGACCGCCCTGGCTCGCGAGGCTGGCAAGAAAGCCGGCACCTACCCGATGGAGTGGGCCGAGTCGGTGGACCTTGCCAGAGGTCAGGCTCAGGCAGGAGCAGCCAATGCATGGGGAAAGCTGATCGACCGAGCGGTCGACGACAACGCCCGCGCCTTCCTGGCCAAGACGCCTCCGTCCATCGACATGGACGAGCTTGCCATGGCCATCGCCGACTACCCAGAAGCTCTCGCGAAGGAGTCGCACTACAGCGACGACTACCGAGAAGCGTTCAAGCGCATGAGCCATCCAAGGCTCCGATCGACTATCAGCGGGTTGATGCGACAGAGCTTCGCGACCCGTACCAAGATGTTGGCCAAGCGTGACGCCGAGGACGCCGCCAAAAACCCCCGCTAAGGCCAGCGCATACTAGGGTATGCGCAACACCACACATGATCTCACCAGCCGATGCCCCTTTCGGAATCCCGAACATTCTTGAGTTCGGGGTGGCGGGAGCAGCCCTTGGTGGCGTGCTCGCGGTTGTCGTCCGCCCGCTCCTGAGCAGCGCGCTCAGGCAGCAGGACAGGGCGCTTGACCTGTTGGAGAAGTCAGTCGCAGCGAGCGCCGATGCCGTTGGCGTGTTCCGGTCGTTCGAGCGATCGCAGACCGAGACGATGGCGAGGATCACCCAGGTGCAGAACGAGATCCTGCACGCCCTTGTCGCCATGCAGGAACGGCTGGTCGGGATGCCCAAGAACTAGGCTTCTGGCTTCCGCTTCATCAGCCCGACGATCGGCTTGCCGAACAGGATCATGCTGGTGAGGTAGGCGAGTACGTAGGCCACCTGCTGCCAGTCAGCCGGCTTCACGTCCTCGACCCGCTTCTCGTTCTTGGCCAGGCGATCGCGGAACGCGGCGCGGTCTGCCGGCGACCAGCCCTCGCGGTCGTTCTTGGCGACCAGCGCACGCAGCTCGTCGGTCTCCTTCTTCACGGCTTCGTAGTCGCCCATGGAGGCGCATCCGGCCAGAAGGAGCAGCAGCAGAGCCCTCACCGCGGCTGTGCCTGCAACACGGTGATGGCCACCACCAGGATCTTGGTCAGGCCGTCCGGGTCTTCCAGGTTGATGTTCTGCTCCATCTCGGCCAGGGTCAGGATGCCGTCGCCGTTCAGGTCCAGCGCGGCGAGGATGGCCGGGTGCCGGTCCTTGATCGCCTGCGTGCCCCACGTCTGGAGAGCGGCGTCGCCGACGCTGCGGAAGATGGCACGCGCGTCGGCCGCGCCAGTCTTCGGCGTGCCGTCCTCGTTGGTGGAGCCGACGTTGAGGATGCCGCAGGAGGCGAGGAACGGCAGAAGACAGATGGCGAGGCACTTCATGCCGGCAGTCTACCGGCAGACCGCAAACACGGCTAGGATCCCACCCATGGTCAGCTTCGTTCCATTCAACTTCTTGACCGAGATGGCGACTGCCTACTTCACGGGCAAGACGTTCTACGTGATGCTCCTCGGCACCACCTACACGGCCGCCAAGTCGCAGAGCCACGACTTCCGCAACGACCTGACGGCATAC
>OFQX01000011.1_pt1 | contig 48817 bp, 87 predicted proteins | sample 1542951 | NCBI WGS metagenome assembly OFQX01 (sample SAMN07774215, study PRJEB24372) | wastewater metagenome | isolation source: WWTP Novara (Effluent) | place: Italy: Novara | collected 2015-12
TTCCAGCCGTGATGGTGATTGTTACGAGAATGAGTAGCAACACGCCGTCAACATCTGTGCTCATGTTTCACCCCTCTCCGTTGCCGTCGCCGTAGCCGTAGCCGTAACCAGATCCGTCACCGTAGCCGTAGCCAGATCCGTCGCCAGATCCGTCGCCGGAACCGTAACCGTAGCCGGAACCGGAACCGGAACCGTAGCCGGAACCGGAGCCGTTGCCGTAACCATTGCCGTTGCCGTAGCTAGTACCGTTGCCATTGCCGTCAGTGAAAACCTTATTTTTTGAAGTCATGGATAGACTCCTGCGCTGCGGCGCTGCACGGGATCAACTCACAAACCCCGGTCAGGTAAATCTCAGGGTTCACAACATCAATCTTGCATCCTGACTGAATGCCTGTTTGGGCCACACCGGACAAAGCAATTCCATCCTTAGCCTTCCACGACCACAGGCGACGCGAGTCTGCGAGGATGACTTGTTCACCGTCCACATGCTTGACAAACCCTGCATGCACACCTGCTGAATAGCAGCGTGCAATAACGTACTTTTTAACGAATGGGTGCGGCGCTGTTGATGTAGCAGGCTGTGCGATTTGGTTGTTGACGATTGCGGCGATCTGTTTGAGTTCGCCAAGGGTAAAGTTATCAATGTTCATGGTTGTTTCCTTCTGGGTTAAAAATTTTGTTGGTGTGTAGACGTTCATGCTTCACCCCGCACTTTCTTTTCAATGGCACGTGCAAAGTATTTGATGTCTACCATCCTTGAATAACCAGTACTTGCATCTGCAAAATCTTCAATCTCCTCATCAGTCAGCCTTGGCTGCTGTTGGGGTGCTGCGAATAGCTTGTATTCACCATCTGGCAAACCGGCAATATTCACACTGCGGATTGCGTGTACTCCGTGAGCGTGGTTCAGGATCGCTACCGGCTCCTGCGGCACTGCTGGCGCATCAGCTTCGAGCATGTCTGCAGCTTGCTCCATCAAGTGCAGTGGATCGCCTTCGTAGGCGTAGTCACGCAGCCGTTCAATCAGTTCTTTTCTCATTCTGTACTCCAAAGTGAATAAACCGGCACCGGACGAACGCATTCGCGTTTGACTAGCTTGCTAAAAATCATCCCACACTTGGCTAAGTGCCACAGAACGTGTTCCACGGACTTGTGCCTACGATCAATTTCCAGAGAGATTTCCAGCGCAGTGCGTGGCTTTCTGTCGGCCAGCAACGAGAAAATCTGACTCTGCAATATCGGAGGTCTTCCTGTCAGCTTTGATCCTTTCGGTTCATTCTGTTTCGGCTCAGGAACGGGTGCAAATGCGGCGGCGACTATGAAAGGATTAACCCCACCAACAAACGTTGTTTTGCAGTTATGCGCGGCTCTGGTTAGCATGATGCAGATCCAAAACAATAGCCGATTGTTCCGCTGATTAGCATCAATGCGACATAGATCGCAACTTCATGCAGCCACGCCTTGCGATACGCCTCGCAGGCTTCCTCAAGTGAGTATGGGTTCACGATAGATCCTTGATTTGTTGTCTTAGTTCTGCGTTTTCTTCACGCAGTTCATTTACGATTTCAGCAACGCAGTCATTTACAAACTGCGTCATGTATCTGGCACTTGTAAGTGCTCTAGTTCTATGAAAATCGCCCCAATCCACTATCCCTAGCCACTCGCCCTCATGGGGACACCACTCGTATCTATAGGTAAACTTGTGCTCTGCGTCGATGGTCATTCCAGCACCTCAATCAGTTTCTGTAGATAGTGAATAGCCTTCTTGATCTCCTGCTTGCACTCGTCTTTTGCACCCATACGCATGATGTACTTCAGTGCATTACCTCTGTGAAATCCAATCTGCTGCTCACGTGTCCATGTGTCAATCACATCCCAAGGCTCAACCTTCTGGTTTAGGTAGTGATCTCCGCCGATTTGTGTTTCACTGGCGCTCATCATGGATTCACACCATCTTTCATTATTTCCAGCCGTTCACGATTAGCTCTTACGGTACACAAACGCTGGTGAATACGCACAAGCATAGATACACGCTTGTAGATTGATCGCTCTTCAGTCAGCAATGCCTCAAGCTGCTGCTCTGTCAGTTCGTTAATCTGACTTTGGAACGTTCGCCAAGTTAGCATGGATTTTTTCCTCCAGTTGGTTGATGTTTTTTACTACCTTGTTATAGGCGCGAGTAGCACTGTTGCTGGTGCGCTTACGCATCTTCAACTCGTACTTAGCGGCCTTTAACTTTGCCTTGAGTGATGTAATTCGTTTCATGTCCAAAAGTTTAGCACAAGTTTTCATATTGTCCAACTTATTTTTTCATCATCAAGACTGATGATTCAACGCCATCAATGACAATCCAGCCGTCCTGCAGCTTTTGCAATATGCCGTCCTTTATCAACTTGGTGCGTCTGTTGTCTTCTGTGCGCTGGTTGAGTTCGTTCTGATCGCAGTAGAGTTTCATGGCTGACCTCGAAAGATATGGCGATCCACCAATATCCTCGCAACCTGACGCGAACCATGCTTTCTCGAACGTGTCTAGCGGCCTTGCCTTGACTTGTGAATCCTTTGGCGGATTCTTTCCTTCCACCACCACGGCGCTGGTGACTGGCTCGCCATCCTCATCAAACCAATCGGGTATTTCCACCGATTCCAGATCGACGTAGACCGGCTTGACCATCTCGGCGTCTTTGCTCTTGCGCTGGATGATTTGGATTGACTGGTCATCTTTGCTTGGGACAATGCTCACTTCAATGTCCAATGCGCCACGCCATGCGCTAGATCCGCGTGCTCTGTGCTGTGCGTCTTCGGATACGCCAGTATGGTGTACCAGGATCACGCTGCACTGGAATTCATGCATCAATGCAGCACAGGCATCAAGCATGGTCTTGGCGTCTTGTGCGCTGTTCTCGTCACCAAGCAGGAACCTGTGCAAGGTATCCACAGTGATGACATCAGGGCGTATCTTCAGATGGCGTATTGCTTCAACTACCTTCTTGTAACCGTCTGGTGTGTTGAGATCACAACCGGACTTTGATACCCACAGGTCGCAATCAAACACTTCGTTATGGTGCATCCAAGCTGCCAGCCTACCCTTCAATCCGTGGTGTCCTTCACCAGCGAGATACACCACCTTGCCATGCTTGGTCTTGTGCTTAAACCACATTGGCTTGCCTGCTGCTATGTGCATCATCCAATCCAAAACTACAAAAGTTTTCCCTCCACCGCTAGGCCCATGCACCATGACCAGTGCCTGCTCTTGCAACCAACCTTTAACAAGCCATGAGATAGGTGCTGGTTTGGATGCAAAGTCAGTGCATCTGACAAGGTATTCCGTAGATACTGGTGGACTAAGCAACAGAACCAGATCATTACCAGCTTGCACATAGTCATTGGCGTCACCAGATTCTGGTGTCATGACCATCCTGACGCCATGCTTGGCGCTTGCCTGCTCAGCGTACCTTTGTCCTACGCCAGATGCATCGTTGTCAGCCACAATGCAAATGTCTGCGTATTTGTACTGATCTTTGATGATGCCAGCCACAGGCACAAGATTGCTGGCGCTGTATGCCACGATACAAGGACAACCAGTTTCTTCACTGATGGTGGCTGCAGTAGCGAATCCTTCTGCGATGTATATCGTTACTGGCTCATCCAGTGAGCCTATGACCCAGTACATAGACCCAGTGGCACCACCATCGTGGTATTTCTTGGCACCATCTGCTGTGATGTATTGCAGGCTGGACAATTCACCATCAGCAGAATAAAGAGGAACAATCAAGCGACCGTCACCAGTGATACGTGCTCCATGAGTTTCAATTCCCTTGCGCTCAAGATATGGATGCTCTGCACTTGCCGCTGCTGCCTGTGACCAGATGATCTCCACGGTGTTTGTGGCTACCTCACGCTTCTTGGCGATCTCCACATCGCGCTGTGCCTTTGCCTCTGCCATGCGCTTGGTCAGTGCCATTGATTCGGCTACTGTCAGTGATCTACCGATCTCGGCCTGCCAAGTCAGTTCAACACCCAATCGCCAACAGCCGAATCTTCCCGCTGGAACACCATCAGCGAAGGCGATATACCATCCTGGCTTGTCATGGCCTTTGTCACCCTTGGTTCCGCTGTTGAAACGGTGCATCTTCCCGTCAAGCCTGATGTCATCTGGCGGCTTTATGCCAACCTCAAGCATGGCATGTCTTAGTTGATCCTCTGGTGGTAGTGTTGGTTTAGGTTGAGGTGGCGACCACTCTCCACCAAAGATGTGCGAAATATCTGACATTGAAAAATACATTTCTGTTAAAAAGTGTTTGACACTGTATCATAAACCTGTGCTACAATGCAATCACGCAACAACCTGAATTCCAGACCGTTGCTACAACCGGAGGCCACATGGCTATACAACTGAAGAAAACGGGCACACTTGCCCAAAACGGCGTAAAGCTGTTGGTATACGGCGCTGCTGGCGCTGGAAAAACAACGCTTATCAAGACGCTTCCTGATCCCATCGTATTGTCAGCCGAAGGTGGACTTCTGTCTATCCAAGACGCCGACATTGAATTTATCGAGATTGGATCAATGGCTGACCTGAAGGAAGCCTATGAGTGGGTTTCGCAATCTGACCACAAATCAATCGCGCTGGACAGTATCAGCGAGATCGCTGAAGTGGTGCTTAACCATGAGAAGAAGGTCAACAAAGACCCACGTGCCGCATATGGTGCGATGGCTGACCAGATGGCTGAGATCATCAGAGCTTTCCGCGACATCACCGGACGCAATGTCCTGATGACTGCCAAGCTGGAAAAGACTCAGGACGAAATGGGCCGTGTGCTTTACAGCCCATCAATGCCTGGTAACAAGACCGGGCAGGCATTACCTTACTACTTCGATGAGGTACTAGCACTGCGTGTTGAGCGTGATGCTGAAGGTGCAACCCAACGTGCGCTGATGTGCGACTCTGACGGACTTTGGCTTGCCAAGGATCGCAGTGGAAAGCTCGGAGCATGGGAAGCGCCAGACTTGGGCGCAATCATTGCCAAGATTGGCGGTGCATCATGAATTCAAAATCAATCAAAAACTTCACTGAAGCTGCCACTGTTGAAGTTGGTACGTGCGTATCACTTGAAGGTAAAAGTTTCGTTGTTGTTACATCCGATGGTGGGAATATGAGATTCCAACACACCATGACCGTGGTGCAGGCATTGGAGATGGCTAATGCACTACTTGATGCAGCACTTGCACTTGAGAAAGGTTGTGCATCATGAGCCTGTACTCTGAATGGATGGAAGCAAAAGAAGCTGAAGCAGCAGCCATTGCTGACCGCCGAGAGCTTGAGGATCGAATGATTAAGGAATCAAATATTCCTTCCGACTTGAATGGAACCAAGAATTTCATTGCACTCGGATACAAGATCAAAGTCGAAGGACGTATTAATCGCAAGGTTGACGCTGACAAGCTGCAAGAGATTGCAGCAGAGGCTGGCCTTACAGAACACCTTTCCAGCCTATTTCGCTGGAAGCCCGAAATCAATTCAAAGGTATGGAGCGCTGCTGATGAAGCAGTGACCCGTCCTTTGCTTGATGCAATCACGTCCACACCCGGGCGTCCAACTTTCACAATTACCAAGGAAGAATGAAATGGCTTTTTTAGATCAAGAATTTAATGTCGATTCGATGCCTGTTGGAAACGGTAACTTTGACCCGCTGCCCGAAGGCTGGTACACCGCGACTATCAGCGGTGCTGAACTGAAGTCAACCAAGGCTGGTGACGGCGAATACATTGCCGTCAAGTACACCGTGACTGGACCTACGCATCAAGGCCGGGTTGTGTTCGGAAACCTGAACATCAAGAATCCAAGCCAGAAGGCAGAGGAAATCGGACGCCAGCAGTTACGAGAAGTGATGCTTGCAATCGGTTTGCCAAAGGTGCGCGACACAGACCAACTCATTGGCGGTCAACTGTCTATCAAGCTGTCTGTTCGTACTGGCGAGTATGCCGGTAACGAGGTGAAGGGTTACAAGGCTATTGGTGGTGCTCCTGCACTTGCTCAAGCCTATGCTGCTCCTGCACCGAACTCAGCGCCGGCCAAGTCTGCTCCACCGTGGGCTAAGAAGTAAGCAAAAAAATACCCCGGTGGTAAAGCCGGGGTAGTCAATTATCAACAACCAAGGTGGGCACATGAAAATACCCGAACGCGATATTACCATCACTTCTCTGATCGACAAAGCACACGAAGCAAAGAAAGAACTTCCACGCCCACACATGGGCTGTAGTGGCCTTGGTCATTACTGCGACCGTTGGATTTGGCTTTCTTTCCGTTGGGCAGTACAGCCTGAGTTTCCAGGCCGAATAAAACGTCTGTTTCGACGCGGCCACAATGAAGAGGCCACCATCATTTCCGATCTTCGCGCCATTGGCATGTCAGTAACACAGTCACAGTTGGCAATTGACCTGGGATGTCACGTTTCTGGAAGTCTGGATGGTATCGGTCAAGGCATACCGGAAGCACCAAAGACTGAGCATGTTCTGGAATTCAAGACGCACAGTCTGAAGTCATTCAATGACCTTGACAAGAATGGCGTACTGAAATCAAAGCCTATGCACTTCACCCAGTGTCAGCTATACATGCATGGCACTGGATTGAAACGTGCGCTGTACCTGGCTGTATGCAAAGACAACGACGAAATCTATACAGAACGTATTGAATATGACAAGGAACACGCCAAAAAGTATATTGATCGAGGTCACCGGCTGGCGCTGACTGACAGGTTGCCACCACCTATCAGCACTGATCCTTCATGGTTTGAATGCAAGCTATGCGACGGTCATATTTTTTGCCATAAGACCAAGACAACCAAGCACGTCAACTGCCGTACCTGCGCCCACATCACACCATTGTCAGATAGCACATGGCACTGCGCTAAGTGGGATGCTATCGTACCGACAGAACACCAATACACAGGTTGCGAGTCGCATGTATTACATCCTGATCTGGTTCCTTGGAAGCGTATTGACAGCCCAAGTGACTGGGTTGCAGTCTATGAGATCAATGGACTTGGCGTTGCCAATGGTGAGCCAGGGGAAGGTGTCTATGCATCGTCCGAACTGCTAGCCAATGCTGAAGCCTGCGCCATCCCTGATGCGCGTCTTATGCAACTACGTCAAGAATTTGACGGGAGGATAGTGGGGTGAGCATCCTACGCTACTACCAACAAAATAGCATTGACCAGCTTTATGCGTGATCAGAAGTTACACGCAAAAGATAGGATGGCAAAAAATGCAACTCCGTGATTACCAAACTAGAGCACTTGAAATGCTCTACAAATGGTTTGAGAAAAATTCAGACGGTCATCCTGTTTTAAATATGCCGGGTGGCTCTGGAAAGTCTGTTGTTATTGCATCATTGGCAAAAGATGCTTTGCAGAACTGGCCTGAAACACGAATTCTTATGTTGGTTCACTCCAAAGAATTGATAATTCAAAACGCCGACAAACTACGCAAACTATGGCCGAATGCGCCACTTGGAATTTATAGCGCCAGCGTTGGGAAGCGTGAGATCGGAGAACCTATCACCTATGCTGGCATTGGGTCTGTTGCTAAGAGATCAAAACAAATTGGTCACATTGATGTCTGTCTAATCGACGAGGTTCATTCTGTGTCCAACACAGAAAGCGGTATTTATAGAAAGCTGATTTCAGAACTGTTAGAGATTAATCCGTCTATGAGGATTGTTGGTTTTAGTGCTAGCCCTTACAGACTAGGACAAGGACTAATAACTGAAGGCAAGGAGGCGATATTTTCTGAAATTCTGGAACCCGTCAGCATCGAGGAACTTGTTTTTAAAGGTCATCTTGTCCCATTGCGATCAAAAGTTACAAGCCACAAATTAGAAACCGATGGATTGCATAAGCGCCAAGGTGAATACATCGCAGCAGAAATGGAGGCACGGTTCAACACCTATGACAACAATACCGCAGTGGTGCAAGAAATTATCAAATATGCCAGCAATCGCAAACACTGGTTGATTTTTTGCTCTGGTGTGGCTCATTCAGAATCTGTATCGGAATGCATGAGATCGTTTGGAATATCCTCGGAATCATTGGATGCAACGCATAGCAAAGCCGAAAGAGAGAGAAAAATATCTGAGTTTGAATCTGGCAAGATTCGCGCACTATGCAACGTGGGAATCTTAACAACTGGCTATGATTTTCCGTCACTCGATTGCATATCATTCTTACGCGCTACTGCATCTCCGGGTTTATATTTGCAAATGGCTGTTCGCGGCATGAGGCCATGTGATGGCAAGGTCGATTGCCTTGTCCTTGATTTTGCTGGCGTGGTCGAACAGCATGGCCCTATCACCAACGTCAAGCCACCACCCAAGAAAGGCGACAAGGTAGGCGAGGCACCAGTAAAAGTGTGCGAGAGCTGCCAGGAAATATGCCACGCCAGTGTGAAGGTATGTCCAGCTTGTGAAACACCGTTTCCTGCCACGGAAACCCCGCCTATGAGGCTTTCCAACCTCGACATCATGGGCGAGAGTGGAATAGAAATGGAAGTCAGTCAATGGACATGGCGCAAGCATATCAGCCGAACCAGTGGGAAAGAAATGTTATCGGTAACGTACTATGGCGGATTGTCAGAACTGCCTGTGACAGAATATCTTGCTATAACTCATGATGGGTATGCAGGTACTAAATCGAGGCGCTTGCTGGCCGAAATAGCGGCTAAATCTGGGGCGTTGCTTGACTATAAGGTGGCTGACTTAGTGCAAATAGCAGATGCCATGAATGACTCGAATCACCCCTATGGGATAGAGTATCGTAAGGACGGCAAATTCTTCACCGTTATTGATCGGATCTGGAAATGAATCACTTGAAATACTGGTTAACGTTCCCGTTTAGGGTGGCAGTGGTGTTTTTCTGTGCATTGGTGCTGTTGCTTGGTATTGCAATCTTGTCGGTGCTGAACCATGAAGTCTGAACACCTAGAACAAGTTGAATTTGTGGCATGGTTCCGCAAGACTTACCCCAAGGTGAAAATATTTGCGATACCTAATGGAGGTGCTAGGTCGGTGTCACAGGGCATGGCACTTAAGGCTGAGGGTACAACTAAAGGCGTGCCAGACCTGTTTGTACCGGAATGGTTGCTATGGATCGAAATGAAGCGCCAGACTGGCGGTGTACTTTCACCAGAGCAGAAGGATTGGATTCAATACCTTGAGAGTATCGGACATCGGTGCATTATTGGGCGTGGGTTTTATGATGCTCAAAGGCAGGTGATAGAAATGCAAAAAGGCCCTTAGTGGGCCTTTTTATTGGTGTTGGTAGATCTGCCCTAGATGCGCAGTATGAAGGCGAATATCGCCATTATCAGGGCTATTGCGCTCATTTGGATAGCCCCTCAAATAGCATGCCCGATAGAACCAAGGCAATGCAGATAGCCAAAATCCAGTCATACACAGTCTCAAGCCATTTTGGCATTGGCTTTGGATCGGGTTTGTAATGTTGTCTCATATCTCCCCCTTACCTTTACAGACACGGCAGGTTGTGCCGTCATATTGGCCCTCACCTGAACCATTACAGTGAGGACAGATGCCAGGTTCATAATCGTCTGGCTGATCATCGGCCATAAAGCGCGCTTCATCCCGCGCATAGTCTTCATCATCATCTGGGTGTTGGTAGAGTTTCATTTTGCTTCTTTCCATGCTTTATAGAATTCTTTGGCAACACCTAAGTTATGCACTGCCAACCAGTTACAAGCATTATCAAAATTATCGAAACTGTAGAGTTTCTTTAAGGTTTCATTACTTGCGAGAATCTTTCCATTCGATTCCCAAAAATGCCAGTTGCCACAAATAGCGGTTTTCATGCTTCTACTCCACGACGTGTGTAAAAGGGTTCATCAAGCCATTGACCTATCGGCCAGCTTTGATTACTCGATTGACAATCTGACCCAGTACCAAACCAATCGGGTTCTCCTTTGAATGTACTGTTTTCATACCATTCCAGATCCGTGCGATAGTGCGGTGCATAGAAAAACCCGTTAGTACAGATTTTCCTAGCCCATTGGGGTACATGTTCCATCGTGTAGCGGTTGATATAGGCGCGCTTAGCCTGTTCGAATGTAGGCCTTTTCATTTTGTAGACTCCTTTGCAGCGTTATAGCCCCTGATCCAAGCGTGCATCAACTCGTAAAGTTGACGTTTATTCACATGGCCGCACGACAGGACATCGGTGACACCACCACCAGCGCTGCAAATACGATGTAACGATACACCACCATATGCGCCATCTAGGCAATAGTGGCCAATGGTTGTCGATCCGTCTTCAGAACAGTAATTCTCAGGTGACCCTGTGATGCGGTTGATGCGGTCAACAACTGCTTTTAATTGTTTGTCGGTGATGCGTTGCATGATGTGTTCCTTTAGTTGGTTGATTGTTCGATAGTGTTGGTCAACTTGAGCCACGCCACATAAGGCAGTGGCTTTGCACCACTAACTGCGCAAACTGCGCAGTGGTGAAAATATGAGATGTGCATGATGGGTTCCTTTTGGTTGTTGTGGTTAAGCAGTGGTGAAAGCGTTACGAAAGGACTCGGTAGTGCTTTTGATGATCAAAGCATTTTTGTCACCATCAAAATTCTTATCCATCCAATTGCTTCGAATCTGAAGTAAATCATCATCCTGACTCATTAGAAAGATGAAGTCTTCTTTCTCAAGTGGACATTTAATCCAGCGAAGCGCATATCGACCGTTTGCACGGATAGATCTACGATGCACCATGTAGGTGGCTTTTGACATTTCAGACATACTCATGATGTATTCCCCTTGGTTGTTTGCGACAGAACTTATTACAACACGAACAATAGGAACTGTGCAATAGATTTTCAAGCACTATTTTCATTTGTATTGAAAATTGTTGCGAATGTAACAAAGTTAGCAAAATTCACTGGTGTGATTTTGCATTTGTGAATTGTGAGAGTACTTGTAACAAGATGTACAAAAATTCACATTTCACATCACGACCTCACGACCAATTTGTGATTCGTGACAAAAACAACACAAAAATTCACTCACAAGCACAGTTCCTTAGAACTGTGCGTGCGTGAATTTGTGATTGTGCGAATGTGAGTGCGGAATACTGTAAAGATATACAGTATTAGAGATAGGGTGGATATGGCAATGTTAGTGAGCACTAACATGTTGAATGGATGTCCAGAGCTAGGACATATAAGTGACGGCTTATATAAGCGCGCGCGAATGTATATAGATGGTATCGGCAAATGGTATGTATTGTGTGAATGGGGTAGGAGGAGGGCAACCGTCCGCCCTTATGGTGTCCCCATCTGCCCCGTCCAGCCCCCTAGATCGACGCCTGGCGCTTTGTTCTGTTCCAGGGGATGCATTGCATTGCTCTATATATATAGAGCATCCTAGAGAATCCCCTAGAAATCACAGCATATAACATGTACGTTACATGTGCTTTATACGAGTAGTCTTATGTTAAGTAGCAGATGCGCACTATGCACACTCACTGCACAGGTCGTGCGTGCAGGTCGTCAGCCGTCCGACGTCGGAGACAGCCAGCGCCAGCTGCCAGCCCAGCCATCCGACGCGACAGGCCAGGGGGGGGGGCTATCGGTCGATATATTTCTTAGCTTTAGGTAGCTTCCCGGTTTCTGGAAAAAGTAAATTTGGAAATACTGTTAATCTATACAGTATTCCATTTCACACTCACACTGCCATAATTCACAGCATGAGCAAACTAACTCCACAAGAAAGAAGCGAAGCGAATAAGCGTGCGTATGCGGAGCGTCAGTTACTGGCGGCTCCCAAGGTTAAGCACAAGGTGACGCGGGAGTCGAGGATTAATGAACTCCGGGATAGTCTGCTATCGAACAACAATGGTGCCAAGCTACTCGAAAAAGTAATGTCCATTGCCATGAACGATGAGCACCCTGGTCAAATGGCGGCATTGAAGATGACGATTGACCGGATACTTCCGCAGTCAGCGTTTGAAGCAGCGAAGAATGAGCAGAGGACTGCTATTCAGATCAATATCTCGACGCTAGATACTCCAACGCACATCAGTCATGCGAAAGGCACCGTAATCAATGGATGATTTATAATGGAAGCGTCAGGACAGGCTTTGCAAGGCTTTCAATTGCTTCACCATTTGATTACTGACGCATTTTCAAACTACCGTGAAGGGTATCAAATGTTCTGCACATACGCACATTACACCAAAGACACTAACGCAATTTTCTATATTGGAAAAGGCAGCGAAAAACGCGCACGGGCGCTATGCCCAACACACCGTAGTACCCATTGGAACCGAGTAAAAGATAAACACGGTGTCAAAGTCGAGATAATTGCTCGTTGGTCCTTAGAATCAGAAGCGTTTGAGCACGAGAAGTTTCTTATATCCACGTTGCGCTCCATTGGGGTGAAGTTGGTAAACGCTAGCGATGGTGGTGCTGGTGGGTCTGCAGGCGCGATTAAAAGCCCTGAGCACAGAGCAAAGATAGGAGCAGCGCACAAGGGCAGGTTTGTTTCGGAAGAAACACTTGAAAGGATGAGGCAGGCTGCAATTAGGCAATTTGCAAATCCAGAAGCAAGAGAGTTAGCGCGTAAAAACCAAACAGGAAAAAAGCAAAGCGCGGAGTCTAGTGCTAAGAAGTCGCTTGCTCTGCGTGGAAAAAAGCAGACACCAGAAGCGATAGCTACTAGGACGAAAGCAATCCGAGAAGCGGCATTGATAAGGAAGCAAAACAAATGTCTGATCTAACATTTCAAATGTTGCCGTGGCAGCGCCAAGTAATGGACGATCCAGCAAGGTTCAAGGTCATTTGCGCTGGCCGTAGATGCGGAAAGTCTCGTATGGCCGCTGTAACGCTTCTGATTGAGGGATTAAAGTGCCCGAACGGATCGGGGGTAATGTACGTGAGCCCCACACAATCTCAAGCGCGGGTGATTATCTGGTCCTTGTTACTGGAGATCGGGCGCGATGTTATTAAGAGCAGCCATGTCAACAACTCCGAGATAACACTTGCCAATGGTGCGGTTATTTATGTGCGCGGCGCGGACAGGCCAGATACTTTACGTGGTGTATCCCTATCCTATGCGGTGCTGGATGAATATGCGGATATGAAGCCAAGCGCATGGGAAGAGGTCATACGGGCGTCCTTATCTGACCGGCGCGGGCGGGCGATGTTTATTGGGTGCGTGGTGAAGGACACATTAATTCTTGGTGAGAACGGGCTGGAAGAAATTGGAGACTCTCCAATTGGGTATTCGTCAGAAAACAAGATGGTGTATGGTCTTGGCGGTTTCCATAAGGCTACTGACAGGTATGCAAACGATTTGATGGAGACTGTGAAGATAAGGACTAAGGCAGGGATAGAGCTTGAGGCCACGCCAAATCATCGTATCTGGACTCCGAATGGTTGGGTTCGCATGGATGATTTGGTTTTAGGGTCAAAGACGTTCATGCAGTACGGGCAAAATGTGTATGGATCCGATTACTGCGACAGTGATTTTGCGTATTTTCTTGGTTTGTATCTTGCTGAAGGAAATCTTGAGCGAAAGATTTACCGGACTTGCATTACGTCTGGTGATGAGTCTGTGCACGAGGCGCTATCGCAGTTTGGATTCAAGCGTTACGATGGGTTTCATTCTAGGCTGAACTCAAAGGAGTTCATGCTTCGTTTGCAAGAGTGGTTTCCAGATGCAGGCGCTGTGAAGGCGCCACAAAAGACGCTAAGCAGAAAGGTTCTTGGGTTGAACCGCGAGAGCTTGCTGCGTTTTCTTGCGGGGTATTTTGATGGCGACGGCACGGTTGCATCTAGCGCATCACACGGAAAGCCACGACAAGCAGTTGCTTGCACAACGTCGAGCGAGAAATTGGCGAAACAGTTGCAAGCGTTGCTGCTGAATATGGGCTATCGGGCCTCAAGGTCTATGTGCGTAACGCCACCAACTAAACGGGTGAAGGTTTCCTCTGTTGGGCACAGGATTGAAATAAACGGAACTTCTGCATACAAATTTATGCAAGATGTCGGGCCGTTCATGATGGATAGAAAGAAGCTAAACGCACATGAGTGGGTGGTTGGCGGAGGACATCAGTATTGGTTTGAGAGGTGCGACTTTGGCCGGCTAACGAAAAATGATGGGTATTTGAAGCGTTGCGACAAGATCACAGAATCAAAGCTAAATGATATTGACCCAACACATAAATACGACAGACAACTCTTGGCTGATGAGGTGGTAGAGGTATCTCGGTCATTTAATCGCACTTTTGATTTTGTGATACCAGATACACACTCGTATTTTTCAAATGGCCTGGTGTCGCACAACACGCCAAAGGGGCGCAACCACTTTTACGAACTGTTCCACCAGGAGGACGATGAATGGAAATCGTGGCACTTCACCACGGCGGATAACCCACTGATCCACCCGGATGAAATCGCTGCAGCAAAGCGCACCATGAGCACCTTCGCGTTCAAATCCGAATACATGGCGTCATTTGATAACAGCGGCACGGACACGTTCAAGGAAGAGTGGCTGAAATACGGCACTGCTCCCAAGGGTGAGTACAGCACATACATAGCGGTGGACTTGGCGGGGTTTGAAGCGGTGTCAAAGAAGAACTCCAGCCTGGACAGAACGGCCATTGCAGTGGTGTTTGTGACGGACGAGGGTAAATGGTTTATCCGTAAGATAGAAAGCGGACGATTTGATGTGCGCGAGACTGCAGTGCGCATCCTGAAGAATATTAGGGACTTCAAGCCGGTTGGAATAGGAATAGAAAAAGGAACTACCTACAACGCTGTCATGCCGTACCTCGGGGACTTGATGCGCAAGAACAATATCTTCTGCCACATTCAACCTTTGACACACGGTAACCAGAATAAGAACGACCGTATCATCTGGGCGCTGCAGGGTTTGTTCGAGCATGGCCGCATTACTTTGAACCGGGATATTGAGTGGGACGTATTCATTGATGAGTATCTTATGTTCCCCACGAAAAACGTCCATGATGACCTGATTGATGCACTGGCGATGATTGCTCAGATGGCGGTAACGACATATCAAACTGGTGATATGGACGATGAAGTAGAAGTTGTTTCCGATATCTGTGGTTTCTAATACAATCGCGCCTAATACCACGGAGCAAGTAATGGACGACGAAATCAACTACGCTAACACTGGTCAAATTATTGACCCGCAAGATAGCGAAGAGGAATCCAAGAAAGAACCGACTCAGCAGGAGAAGGAACTTGTTGCGTTCGTGGTCGATCACTGCGAAAAATGGAGAACGTACCGCGATCAGAACTACCTAGAGGCTTGGAACAAGTACGAACGCATCTGGTTAGGTAAGTGGGATGCGTCAGATAAGGATCGTCAATCTGAGCGTTCACGGGTAATCAGCCCAGCAACGCAGCAGGCGATTGAAACGCGCCACGCCGAGATCATTGAAGCCATCTTTGGGCAAGGCGAGTTCTTTGACATTGCTGATGACCTGCAAGATAAGCAGCCACTTGATGTGGAAATGCTCAAGCGTCAGTTGATGGAGGACTTTGCGCAGGACAAAATCCGTAAATCCATTGATCAGATTGCCCTACTGGCGGAGATTTACGGCACTGGCATTGGTGAGGTGACGGTTTCGAGCCAAAAGCAGTACAAACCCATGCAGGTTCCGGTTGATTCGCAGCAAACAGCTTATGGCGCTGGCGAAAAAGAGCGAATTTCCGTCAAGATCAACCCGATTAACCCCAAAAACTTCCTTTTCGACCCTAATGGGACGGATGTGGATGACTGTATGGGTGTGGCAATCGAAAAGTACGTTTCAATCCACAAGATTGCAGCCGGGATTGAGTCTGGAAAGTACAAAGATGTAGATATTACGTCGATGTATGAGTCTGATGACCTGGAACCTACGCAGGAAACGACAAATTTCGAGGACTCGAAGGTCAAGCTGCTCACATATTACGGTCTGGTGCCTCGTGAGTACCTGCAAGATGGTGAAGAGGTCGAGGACCTCGGGTTCAACGAGTCTGAGACTGAAGATTACGAGGACATGGTGGAGGCCATCATCGTCATTGCCAATGGTGGCATCTTGCTCAAGGATGAAGAGTCACCTTACATGATGAAGGACCGCCCGGTTCTGACTTATCAGGCCGATACGATCCCGAATCGTCTTCTTGGTCGTGGAACGGCTGAAAAAGCGTTCAATATGCAGTCGGCTGTTGATGGGTCTATGCGCTCACACATGGATGCCTTGGCGCTCACCGTTGCACCAATGGTTGGATTGGATGCTACGCGCTTGCCACGTGGTGCCAAGTTTGAAGTGCGCCCAGGTAAGGCATTCCTTACCAATGGTGCACCAAACGAGATCATTTTTCCGTTCAAGTTCGGCACCAACGATGGCCAGGCCATGCAGACCTCGAAAGAGTTCGAGCGTATGCTGTTAATGGCGACAAGCACTGTAGATTCTGCCGGCGCTCCGACACAGGTGTCTCGTGATGCTGGTGGTATTGATATGGCGACCGCAACCATGATCAAGAAGTACAAACGTGTACTGGTGAACTTCCAGGAAGACTTCCTGATCCCGTTCATTTATAAGGCGGCGTGGCGTTTCATGCAGTTTGACCCTGAGCGCTATCCATCGGTGGATGTGAAGTTCATTCCTACGGCGACGTTGGGTATTGTGGCTCGTGAATATGAACAGAAACAACTGGCGTTCCTGATTCAGACATTGGGCGCTCAGTCTCCACTGACTCCGATCCTGATGCAGTCAATTGTGAAGAATTCCAGCCTTTCCAATCGTGAAGAAATGCTGGCGCAACTTCAAAAGGCTGGTCAACCAGATCCACAGCAGCAGCAAGCACAGCAGCAAGCCATTCAGATGGAAATGCAGCAGAAACAGGCTGAGACAGCCAAGACAATGGCTGAAACTGAGCTTACCAAGGTGAAGGCACAGCTTGCACCTAGCGAGACTCAGGCCAAGGTTGTGGCAGCGCTATCCAACAACCTCAATGAGGATGCAGAAGGCGCTGACTTCGAGCGCAGAGCAAAAATTGCTGATCTTATGCTCAAGGAAAAGGACATTGAGTCCAATCATGAGATTGCACGGATGCAGATGGCGATGAAAAAGACTTCTGAGTCTGACTACCTGAAGCAAGCCGATAACACGTAATAGGAGAGAATCATGGCATATTTTGACGCACTAACGACTACTCAGGTAGCAGCACTCACTACCACTCAGGTCAATGCGCTGACATCGGCTGACTTGGCAAGTCTGACGACAACGCAGGTTATTGTGCTCAATACAGACCAGATCGTTGCACTAAGCACATCCGGTATTCAAGGTCTTACGACCAGCACAGTCGCCAAGCTCACCACCACTCAGGTTGCGTCTATCCAGACTGAGGACGTGGTGGCGTTGATCACAGATCAGATCGCGGCATTGACCACTACACAGGTGGTAGCACTCACCACCACGCAAGTCGCGGCCATCCCGGTGCCTGACATTGCAGCGCTGACAACTACGCAACTGGCTGCACTTACCACCACTCAGGTTTCAAAACTTGATTCTGGTGGCATCGCCAAGTTGGACTTGGGTTTCTCGCCGTACAACGTGACCGGAAATAACGCTTCATTTAGCGTCATCCCTCCGAACCCAATGCCTACGGCCATTCCTACTGGCGTTACTTGGTCATCTGGTGTGTTCCCGTTCTCTAGCTTCAATTCTGCAGTGGCCGCTATCCTAGCCAACAAGATTCTGACTGTGACGGTTCAGCGGTACATGGACTCTGCTGGTACGCTGCCTGTTGGTGCGGCAGGTACACTGACATCGACAGCTAACACTGCTGGATACACATCTGTACTAAGCATTAATGTTCCTGCGACGTATCTTAAGGTAACTGTCGCTAACGCATCAGGAACTACAGCTATCGTCAGCAAGTTCGCGATTGGTGTTTCTTCCTACTAAACACCATGATCCTCGATAAGGTCAAAAGCCTCCTGCGCCCAGACGTTGACCCATCGGTCAAACTCACTGGCGTAGGCGTCTTTATTGGTAAGACCTTTGACTGGTTAGAGACACGTATCGCTACTCTTGAGAAGCGGCAACTAGAAAAGGGCGATAAGGGTGAGCATGGAGAACGAGGGCCAGCAGGGCCAAAAGGTGCAGATGGAAAGCCCGGGGTTGATGGGAAGTCAGTCACCGGCCCAAAGGGTGATAAGGGTGACACTGGAGCAGTGGGCAAAGACGGCAAGCAAGGAGTCTCAGTTGTCGATGCCGAAGTCGCTGCAGATGACCACTTGGTACTGAAGTTATCCAACGGAAAGATTATTGACGCTGGAGAGTTACCCACAGGTAATTCAAAGGGTTATTCAGCAGTTCATGTGGCTGGTAACGCATGGCAGATTACGGTATCATCAACTGCGCCAGCAGAACCGCAATTAAACGATTTGTGGCTACAAATTTAGGAGCATAAACAATGGCGACGTTCACGAAATTCGATCAATTTGTAGAAGACCTTGCGAAAGGTGTCCACAACTTATCCACAGGGCAGATCAAGGTTGCACTGACTAATACTGCTCCTGTTGCAGCAAACGCTGTGTACGCAGATTTGACATCTCCGTTAGCGACCACTAACTTGTCTGGCGCTACCCCATTCAACGTCACGACCACAAGCTGTGAGCAAGTGTCTGGGACTCTCTCACTGGTGCTGGTTGATTTGACGCTGACTGCCACTGGCGCTGTTGGGCCATTCCGCTACGTGGTGCTGTACAACGACACACCTACTTCACCTGCTGACCCGCTAATTGGCTTCTACGATTACGGCTCAAGCGTTACGATGGCTAACACAGAGACATTTCTGATTGACTTCGCCGCCACTACTTTGACACTGGTGTAACCATGACGCTACTCGAAGAAATCCAAGCCAAGTGTGGCCCAGCGTTGCTGGCATCACGCGACTTTGACGCCATTGCAGCTTTCGTTAGTGCCGGCCGCACAAAACAAAGTGCCCGCGAAATTGGCAACGGCACGATCCTTGAAGTGCTGGGTCTTGAAACAGGCAATGCGCTGCTTGATGTGGTCAACACCGCGCAGGACTTCAGGTACGTCAAGCCACTGGTCGAGCAAGGGCGACTTACGGTTGGTTCTGCGCTGGTGCAAGCGACTGTGCAAAGCCTGGTGCCAATGGGTGTGTTGACCCAGCCGCAGGCTGATGCGCTATGCGCGTTGGGGTTTGACGCTGATCCAGTGACGGCATCACAAGTTAATCAAGCCCTCGTTTCTGACGACGGCACTTGGATCGGGGGCTAATCATGGCAACCACAAACTCCACAGCAGCGGTCATCGCACGTGGCACCAGCAACGCAGCGTTTGCGCAGCTATCAAGCAACGCAGCCACGACTCGTAGCGGCACCACAGCAACGCTCACGATGGCATCTACTGCCACGCTTGCAACCAATGATTATTGCCTGATCCAAGGCCACGACTTAGAAGAGTACAACGGTGTGTTTCAAGTGACGGTTGCATCCGGCACGACTTTGACATACACAATCAAGCAAGACCCCGGCGCAAGCTCCACCAGCACAGTGATGACCGTGGATAAATGCACGTTTGGCACTGCGGTTGATATGTCAACTGCTTACGACGGTAAAGTAATCGGCGGCATCCAAAATGGCAACAGCGCACCCGGCGTAGCGGCACAAATCTGGGTGGGCGAGGCGGTTACATCGTCCAGCATCGTGGATTACGTGTGGCGTCCTGTGGCAGCGGGTGACATCACCGCAAAGAGCTGGACGCCGTTTTCGTACACCATGCGCCCAGGTACTTACGTGAATTTTGTCGTGTGCCGCAACACCACTAATGCGGTGGATTGCCACCTGACAGCAGTTAAGACGACGGCGGTCTAAATGCCGTGGATTGAGCGCATCAGGACGGAGCAGCCGCTTGATGCGGGGGTGGGGATTGATTGGGGTAATCCAACATCGAGAAGTCTCGCCTTCGCGTGGGATGCTGCATCAAAGTCTATGGAGCTAACCGCAGGACTGAGTGCGGGGCTAGATCAAACATCATCAGCAGTAAACAAGAACGGACTGGCCGCACAATGTTCTTCTGGTCAGAAGAATATCGAGTGGAATAAGCAGTTCATCACGACATCGGACGGTACTGGCGGTGGTGACTTTACGATGCTTGTCGTCGCTGACCCGGCAGCAACTGGGGCGGGGTCGGCTGAGCATGTGTTCGATCAAAAGAACGATGCCGCTGGAGCGCCATACGCACAGGCTGGATTGCTTGCGCATTCGGGAGCACGCGGCGCGTACACAAGCGGCGCTTTTTCCTTCTTTACTTACAGGAGCACAGATTCCGAAGTCAGCGCGGCAGGTGCGTGCGATGGGTTGGAGCATGTTTGGATTGGCGTAAGGCGTGCCGGGACTTTGTACTTATACAAAGATGGCGTGCTTCTGGCATCTGGCGCAGGTTTTAACGGGTCGCTAAATATCTCGCAGGCGTCAAGGTACACCGCCGTCGGTTCTGCTGGCAACGCTACGGCAGGGGCATACCGCAACAAAGCATCGATGGCGCGTGCATGGAATCGCGCGCTAAGCGCTGCTGAGATTGCCGAGCAGACCAGCCTGGCGCGGTTTAGTCTGTACCAGCCACAGGCGCGCATCTGGGTGCCTGTTGCGGCGGGTGGTGACACATACACCCTAACAGCCGATAGCGGATCGTTTGCACTGACAGGACAGGCTACAGGGCTTGCGCTCAACCGTGTGCTCTCGGCTGCGTCTGGGTCGTTTGCTCTGACTGGTCAGGCAGCAGGTTTAGCAGTCAACAGGACGCTATCTGCTGCCTCTGGAAGCTACTCACTTACAGGTCAAAACGCCACACTTACGTACACACCAACGTCTACGGCTACGTACACATTGGCTGCTGCGTCTGGCTCTTTTGCTGTATCTGGGCAGGACGTTGTTCTTGCGTACAACAGGGTTCTATCTGCTGCTAACGGTAGCTATTTACTGACTGGACAGAACGCCACGTTGGTTGGTCCAGGTCTGTTCACGCAAGCCCAACTAGATTACATGCTGGCGTACTGTCAGGCTAACATGACTGGTATTTTGAAGAGATGGAATGGGAGTGCATGGGTATGAAAAGATTAGCTCAGAGCGCAGTAGGTACTGGTGCTGGCACGTTACTCTATACGGTGCCGTCCAGCTACCAAACCGTTGTCACCGACATTGATGTTGCCAACACGACAGCAGGAGCGCTTAGTTTAACTCTGCATCTGGTTGTCAGTGGAGGGTCTGCTTCTGCTGCGAACATGCTGTTCCCTGCTATATCAATAGCTGCAAATACTATGGTGCAATGGAAGGGCCACCAACATATGTCATCTGGAGGGTTCATACAAGGTATTGGTAGTGGAGCAGGAATTACTGTTCACATAACTGGTGACGAATTCAGGAGCAATTCGTGATGGCAAATATGAACACAGAACTTCAGAAATACTACGATAGCCGGTTTGCTATGTTCTCTCAGCAGGGCTGGAAAGACCTTGTTGAAGATGTCAAAACCATGTTGCACGCAAGCAATACCTTATCTGGTGTCACTCCAGATAATCTCGGATTCAAACAGGGAGAGGTTTCAATAATGCGGTGGATACTGTCTTTGCAGGACACCACCGAAGCAGCATATAAGGATTTGACTGATGAGAATACTTAAGGATTTCGAGTGCATTTCGTGCGGCATCGTCACAGAGATACTGTGCGAAGCAGAAACTTCGCAGATTATGTGTCCTGATTGCGGATCTGATTCCGTGGCAATGATGGCTGCTCCATCCATACAACTTGAAGGTTTGAGCGGCGCATTCCCGGGAGCGCACAACAAATGGGCCAAGATTCGTGAGGATAATGCACGAATCAAGGCATCAAGAGCTTGAGTTATCCACAGGTTGTGATATAACTATGCGTAGTTCTGTGGATAACTCCTTATGGAGCCTCAGATTGTTTAACCGGCAAACCCATTTGGGTCGGAGTATGTAATGGCTGAAATTCAGGATATTGGTGAAGAAGTCGGCGAGATTGACGCTGTTGAACAGCAACAACAAGCTCCCGCACCTGTAGAGGTTCAAGAAGTCGTACCAGATCGGTATCGCGGCAAGTCTGCTGCAGATATTATGAAGATGCATCAGGAGGCTGAAAAGCTGATTGATCGTCAAAGCCGTGAGGTTGGCGAAGTCAGGAAACTCGCAGATGAACTCATCAAGTCACAACTGACACCGAAGGCCGAAGTAGTAGAGAAGCCGAAGGAAGTAGATTTTTTCGAGAATCCGCAAGAGGCGATTCGACAGCAGATAGAAAACAATCCGCGTGTGCTTGCTGCAGAGAAATATGCAATGCAAATGCAAGCGGAGCAGTCAAAGCAAAGATTGGCACAGATGCATCCTGACGTTCAACAGATCGTCGGTGATAGTGGGTTCCAAGAGTGGGTAAAAGCCTCCAAGGTACGCACGCAACTGTTCCAGCAAGCTGACAACTACGATTTCGACGCTGCAAATGAATTGCTATCGACTTACAAGGAACTGCGTCAGGTTCGTCAGAAAACCGTTGAGGCTGTGGATAACACGGCACGCGACAAGTTACTGAAGGCTGTTAGCGTGGACACCGGAGGGTCAGGCGAGAGTTCTCAAAAGGTATTTCGTAGAGCTGATCTTATCCGTCTGAAAATGCGTGATCCTGCGAAGTATGAAGCCATGTCAGATGAGATCATGGCGGCGTATCAGTCAGGTCGAGTTAAATAATTAGGAGTTAATCATGGGCTTAGGTACTAATCAAGTTGGCGTATTGGTCGCCAACAATTTCATCCCCGAACTGTGGAGCGATGAAACCCTTGCCGCCTACAAGCAAAAACTTGTGATGGGCAACCTCGTTACCAACATTTCGTTTAAGGGCAAACGCGGAGATACGCTGCACATTCCCGTGCCAGCACGTGGCTCTGCAACAGCGAAGGCGGTCAACACGCAAGTTAACTTGCTGGCGTCCACCAATACTGCAGTTGATGTTTTGATCAACAAGCATTACGAGTACAGCAAGCTGTACGAAGACATTGCAGAAATGCAGTCTCTGTCGTCTATGCGCAAGTTCTACACCAATGACGCCGGTTACGCTTTGGCGAAACAAGTGGACCAAGACCTGCACCTGCTGGGCGTGTACTTGAACAGCGGTTCTCTTTCTGGTACTGGTACTACTTCTTACGAGAAGGCTGTTATCGGTGGCGACGGTTCTACTCTGTTCTCTGGCGCTACTCCAGGCAACGGTACGGCACTGACTGACGCTGGCCTGCGCAAGATGATCCAGACTCTGGAAGATTCCGATATGGAATCCAACGCGTTGTCTTTGGTCATTCCTCCTGTTGAGGCTGCTGTGTTGCGTGGTATCTCTCGCTTCACTGAGCAAGCGTTCATTGGTTCTGGTGACACCATCAAGACCGGACGTTTGGGCAATCTGTACGGTGTTGAAGTGTTCACCTCTAGCAACTGCCCTTGGGTTCACGTAGACAGCGGTACAAGCACTCAGTTTGTGTCGTTCACATCTACTACCCCCACGACCGGCACTGACGCTTTGGGCGAGACTGTGACCATCTCAGGTACTATCACTAAGTACCGTGCGGGTATGCTGATGCACAAAGACGCTTTGGCACTGGCGGAGCAGCAATCTATCCGCTCTCAGTCTCAATACAAGCAAGAGTACCTTGGTACTCTGGTTACTTCTGACACTGTGTACGGCGTGAAGAACTTGCGTTCGTATGCTGGTTTGGCCTTCATCATGCCAGCCTGATGAATTAGGGGTGTGAATTCAACTCACACCCCACTAAACAAAAGGATTCATCATGTCTCGTCAAAGTCTCGAAGTCCCTATCAGCAACCCTTTCGTTGATCATCCGACTACTGCTGCTATTAACGCTACCGCCACAGCGACGGTAAACGAAGTAGCAACAGGTTGGATTACGTCCACATCTGGCGCTGCCACTACCATCACGCTTCCTACTGGTACTCTCCTTGGCGCACGCCTTGGGGCCTCCAAGGGTTTCGTGTTCGACCTGTACATCGACAACACTGGTGGCTCTAACACAGTCACCATTGCTGTCGCTACCAACGGCATCTTGTCTACTGCTGCTGCCGATACTGCTGGCAGCTTTGGTGACTTGACAGTTGCATCTGGTGTCACTGGTGTCGGTCGATTCACGCTGATGTTCTCTAGCGCGACCGCTTACGTGTTCACTCGTACAGCGTAAAAACAAAGCCCCACTTCGGTGGGGTTTCTTTTATGAACAAAGTAACTTTCAGGTGCAATCGTTCAGGCAACACCGTTTCGTTCATCAACGATGGTGACATCGAAGGGCTGCGAAAACACGAAGGATACACAGAGGTTAAAGATGCTCAAGCCACAGAAACCGTCCAAGTCGAATCGTCAGAAACGCCCACCAAAGAAGTGCTGAAACGCAGGGGTCGGCCACCGAAAATTCATTAGCACAGTAGTGGGCGGTAGCTATTAAAATCTGCACCAACGAAATAGGGTTCTTATGGTTACGCCACTTACACAAGCAGAACTTGCTCAAGTTACAAAACTCGCCCAAGAGCAGGCAGTAGCGCAAGGCACTACACCAGAAAAGGCGTTATGGTCCTATGCTACATCGCAAGGGATTTCTCCCGCTGACTTAGATGTGCTGATGGGCTATCCTTCAGGAACATCAACTAACTGGGCTGTGTCGAATGGCTTGATGCCTGCACCGCAAGGTAGTTTCAATCCTACTGGTGGCACGGCGGTACAACCCCCACCTACACCTGTCGTACAACCTACGCCTGCGCCAGTTGTCCAGCCTCCAGTTACGGCTGCACCACCACCACCTGCTACTACTGCACCTGCTGGTTTGCAGCCGCTATCTGCTGCTGAACGCCAACAAGTAATCGACTTGGCGCAGGCACAAGCAGGCCCTGGTGTGGATTACCGACGCGCTCTGTTGGACTACGCCACCAAAGAAAAGATCGGCGTTCAAGACATCGACACCCTGATGGGATACAAGCCCGGAGAAATGGCTGCTTGGGCTACCAAGAACGTGCAAGGGTTTAACCCTGCCGGGTATGCTGAGAGCACCAAGAATCTGCCGCCACCACCTACATGGCAAGACACGTTTAAGGCATTCAACCAAAAGCATATTGAGCAATACGGAAAAGAGATTAACCGGCCTTGGAATGAGGATGAAGACTCGCGTAAAGCCAAGCAGACGATTGACGATCTTTACACGGCGTCACTGAAAGACTACAACACCAAATACGGCACAGACGCCAAGCCAGATGGCGCTGTGCTTGGCCCTACTGCACAGCCGAATACGTACACGCCTGATCCAAAGACAGGTAACAACTTCCTGACAAAACTGGCTGTCACTGCTGCTTCAGTTGCTCTTGCCCCTGTGACTGGCGGCGCGAGCTTGTGGGCAGGCCCTGCGATGCTTGGAGTTAGTGAAGCAGTCAAGACGGGAGATATTGGCAAAGGGCTTGTTACTGGTGCGCTGAGTGCGGCTGGTACTTACGGCGCTAATAGTCTGTTTAATGGTACTGGCGCGGCTGGTGCAGCTAACGTTGTACCGGCTGGTACACAGGGCGCATATACGCTGACTGGTGATGCGATTGCTGATGCAGCAGGATTGAACGCGGCGGGGTATAGCAGCGCTCAAATTGGATCCATTCTTGGTGGCGGCGTAGAAGGCGGCGCGATGGCGATCGGCACCACGCTAGGCGCTGCATCTGGTGGTGGCGGCATGTTGAGCGCCATCCAGAACGGCTGGAATGGCATCACAGGCGCTGCGAATGCTGCCGGTGGTGTCACAGGCAGCCAACTGCTCACAACTGGCGCTAGCCTGCTTGGTGGATATCTGAACCAGCAAGCTGCTTCTGATGCGGCAAAGACACAAGCTGACGCCCAGATACGTGCGGCTCAGATTGCTGCCGACGCTGCCAAATTCAAACCAGTTGGAGTAAAAACTAACTTTGGTCAGTCTGACTTTGGTTATGACGCCAATGGCAACATCAACCGTGCCGGGTACACGCTAGACCCTCGGCTGTACCAACAGCAAAACCAGTTGCTCAACGCAGCGCCTGGGATGTTAAACAACTTTACTAATTCGCAGCAGTACCTGAAGCCGATGATTGATTCAGCTTCCAAAGCTGCTGAAATTGGTGGTGCTCAGGCGGCATTGGGCGAACAAAACCTGAACCTTGCTCATTCTTGGAGGCCAGATCCAAACTTCGTGCGCAATGAGACCGCACCATTGAACGGTGCCGCTCAAAACGCAATGGCGCTCGGTAATCAGTACCTGCAAACAAGCCCACAGCAGCAGGCCGCGAAGTACATGGCTGAGCAGCAAGGTCTGCTTGCACCGGGTCGCGCTAACGAGATGGCGGCATTGCAGGCTCAGATGCAGGCACAGGGCCGTGGCGGTTTGATGGTAGGTGGTGGCGTCAACGGTCAAGGCGCATCTAACCCACAGATGCAGGCACTCTTGAACGCAAGAATGCAGCAGGACGCGCAACTGGCCGCTAACGCTACGCAAGGCGGTATGGACTATGCCAAGTTTGGTATTGACACCGTTAACGCTGGTGGAGGAATGCTACGCGACGTGTACGGCACACAGGCAGCAGCGTACCAACCATACAACGCGGCACAGCAAGCAGCGCAGAACCAAGCCAATTTCGGTATCGGAATGTCTGGTGCTGCAGGCAACATGATGCGCGATGTGTTCAGTACACAAACGGCTGCTTTCGCACCATATCAGCAGGCAATGCAGGGTGCGCAGTACCTTGAAGGTTTGGGCCAAAATGCGATGGATATTGGACTCAATGTTGGTGCAAAAGGTACAGCAGGCAATGCATCTGGCGGCATGTTGATTGCGAACGGAATGACCAATGCAGCCAACACGATTGGCACTCAAGCGCAGCAAGGCGGCAGCATGTGGGGCAATATGCTTCAGGGTGGTGCGCAGGCATTTGAGAACTACAACAAACCGGCTGGTACGTCTTACGACCCGACTAAGTACCGTGTTGTGCCACTGTAAGGAAAAATCATGGTAGAAAAAATGACCGGGCTTTTTGGCCCTTCTCCATACGAAGTACAGCAGGCTCGTAATCAGCAGATGAATACGTCTGCTGAAAACTTCGCGCAGATGAATGCTACTCAGCGTGGTGTGATGGGTATGTACAAAGGTGGTGCAGGCTTGGCAGGCATGGGTGCCGGGATGATGGGCATGGTTGATCCTGCGGTTGCTAATGCACAGCGTACAGAGCAGATAATGGGCCAAGGTGGTTCCGATCTATCCAGTTCAGCAGGCTTGCTGGCGAAGGCGGAAGAGTTTCGCAAAGCTGGTGACTTGCGTACCGCCACCGCTCTTGCGCTCAAGGGCAATGAAATGAAGAAGCAAGAGGACGCCGCAGCGCTAGCTACGCGTAAGCAAGACTTCCAAGAGAATGAAACCATGTCTCTCAAGCGTGAGCAACTGGCACAGCAGGCAGAACTGAAAAAAGCACAACTTGAGCAAGCGCTGGAGGCAGCTAAGTTGCGTTCAGCAGACGCGCGCTACACTGCCGACCAACGCAGAGAAGCAGCTAGAGAGGCGACATCGATGCGTGGTCAAATCGCGCAGTTAATGGCTGAAATGAAACGCCAAGGCATTGAAGCTAAGAGCGCTGCGAAGGCTGTTGAAAAGCCAATGACTGAGGCACAAAGAACTAAGTTTGATTTGGAAAGGTCTGGGGCAATCAATAAGGCCAAGTCTATCGACTCGCAACTGGCAGAACTTACAGCACAGGCAAATTTGGTGACAAACCATACATCTGCTGGAACTGCAACCGGGACTGGTGCTGAGTTATTCCCATCTGTTCTACCTGGGTCTATAGATTACAAAGCGCAGCTTGATAACCTAAAGGGACGGCTTACCAAGATTGCGAAAGATGCGCTTTCCGAGTCCGGGAAGATTGGTTCAATGCAGGTTCAGGAATGGAAGATATTGCTCGATACCATTTCTTCCATTACGCCTAGCGCAAATAAGCAAGCTGTGAATGATGCGATCGCCAACGTAGTTGATGAAACAGGCCGCTTGCGCGATCTGCATTACGATCAGCTAAACAAGAAATATGGCTCAGAATCAGCTATTGAGAAGCCTCAGATTGTTGTCCCTACAAAGCGTAGCCAATACATATCTGGCGCTGTGCAACAGCCGTCTACTGCGCCAGCGCAAACTGCTGCTACAACTCCTATCTATGCCAACAACGGACAAGTTAGGATCATGTCTACCGACGGCGGAAAGACTTGGAAACCTGCAGGAGCTAAGTAATGTCGCTACCTCCCGGATTCACATTAGAGCAACCCGACGTAGCTCCAGCCACTGGGCTTCCAGAAGGTTTCCAGTTGGAGCAGACAAACCAAGTCGTAGCGCCACAACCTACGCCAGCACCAGCACCTTCTCGGATGATTGCTCAAGCTGCTAAGCCTACGCTGTTCGAGGAAATGACTGGTGCTGTTGCAGAGCCACTCATGAAGATTGGTAGCTCTCTCATCGCAAAACCAGTGGCTGAAGTTTCTGGTATTGCTGCAATGTTCAGCGACTATCTTGGCGGCAAGAAAGATGGCGATCCGATTGGCTTCAAGAATTCAGTTCAAGAGTCGTTGACCTACCAACCTCGCACTACCGCTGGTGCATCGCCATACAACCCGCTGAACGCTATTCCAGAAGCAATAGGCACTGCAGCAGCCGCTGTTGGAGCGCCTGTAATGCGAGCACTAAGAGGTGATGCTTCTGCTGACTCTGCGCGTGGCATGGCGGCTAATGCCTTTGGTGAAGCTGTTCCGCAAGCTCTAGGCATGGTTGGCGTAAAGAATGCCCCGGTGATTGGCGGCGCAGTGAAAGCGGCTGGACCTGTAGTTGCAGAGGTGGTAAATGACGCCACCAAGAGCGCAGCATTCACAAAACAGGCGGCTAAACAGGCCGTATCTGAAGCTGACTGGGCGCGAGCACCAGTAATAGAGGCAGGGAAGATCGGAGCCAGGCGCGGCTACTTGATGAACCCGTCCATCACGCGTCCATCTTTGGGCGCATCTGTGAACGACGCTATCGTGAATGGCGAATACGCCAACGCTTTAATGTCCATTAAGAACGCGCCAAAATTCAATGCTGACGTGCGTACAGAGTTCGGCATTAAGCCACATACGCACCTAGACCAAAAAGCATATAAGGATGCCGCCGACACAATTGCTGCACCATACAAGGCACTAGATAAGGTTGTTCCTGCTGCTCCAGCACCAGATTTGCTGGCAAAACTTCGCGGTGTTGGAGTCTCTGATGTGATGGGTACTGATGTTGCCGCTGCCAATGCCGTGAAGACATTGGCGTCCAGCGTCGAAAAAGAATTGGCTGGAAAAACAGTTCGGTCTAGCTTAGATCCCGGTTTAGCTACTGTTGCGTATCCAAGCACCAACACGATTTTGAAAACGATTAGCGATATGCGCCTGAAGGCGTCAGACACTTTTAACTCTGCAAAGATGGGGCAAATTTCATCGTCAGAGAGGGCAATTGCTAATGCAAGACGCGATATTGCGGACATCCTAGAGCAGCATTTGGAAACCATCGCACCTAAAGAAATGGTGCCAAAAATGCAGGAGGCTAGAGTAAAGTTGGCACAACTCAGAAAATTTGAGGATGCTACGAACTTCGCAACTGGACAGGTGTTCCCAGAAGTGTTTGCCAAGGAAATGGCAGGCCAGCACAACCTGACAGGTCTTGCCGCTGAGATGGGCACCTTTGCTGCTAACTTGCCAGAGTTCGTAAATGTTGCTGCTCGTAAGCAAGGGGCAAAGGTGGTTCTACCTTCCCGCAGCGGTGTTACTGGGACTTTAGGATATGTTGTCGGTACCGCCGCTGGTGGCTCTGGAGTGGCGGGGTCAGCAATTGGAGCAGGTGTTGGGTCGCTTGGCGGAAAACTGAAGCTGAAGAAGATGCTTAGCGAAGAATTCCAAAAGAAGAATGCTGCTCCGTTGGATCGTAGGATAATGCCAACACAAGGCAACGGTATGCTGACAGGGGGAACACCATGACTTTTTTGGAGGCAATAAACGAAGTCCTAGAGCGACTTCGTGAGTCGTCGGTAGCCACGATCAATCAGAATGCCTATGCGTCCATGATCGGGCACATGATCAATGACGCCAAACGTCAGGTGGAAGATGCTTGGGACTGGGATGTGCAAAACACCACCATCACTCTGACTACGGTGTCCGGCACCAGCGGCTACACACTCACAGGCTCTGGAACCCGTCAAAAGGGTATCAGCGCAAACATCACCACAGTAGGTCGTCAAGGCCGGTTGATGGCTGTATCCAGCAAGTGGATTCAGGATCAGCAGCAACTCGCTACGATCACCAACTCAGCACCGAGTTACTTTGCTTGGGATGGAAACAACGGAACCGACAGCAAGGTTCAGCTATTCGCTACGCCAGACAGCGCATACACCATTGCCTTCAATCTGAACGTGCCGCAAGTCGCGTTGACTGCTGCTTCTGATGTAATTAACGTACCGTCTGATGCGGTTGTGATGGGTGCATACGCCAGGGCGCTGGTAGAGCGCGGTGAAGATGGCGCTCTATCGTCCAGTGAGGCGTACAGCCTGTACAAAAGCATTCTGGCGGATCGCATTGCCATTGAGCAATCGCGCAACGAAGATTACTCTGCTTGGGTGGCAACGTAATGTCTCAGCAAGTCAAAACCTTCTCGATAACTGCCCCAGGTTTCTTGGGTCTTAATACGCAAGATGCGTCAGTTGACCTTGACCCTAAGTTCGCGCTAGAGGCTAACAATTGCATTATCGACAAGTTTGGCCGGGTTGGTTCTCGCAACGGGTGGACTGCTTCCAATACCACTGCCGCGGCATTAGGCAGCGCCAGCATTGGTGCTTTGGGTGAACTAATTGACAGCAGCGGAGCTACAACGCTATTGGCCGCAGGTAACAACAAGCTGTTTAAGTTGGTGGGAACTACGCTGACTGAACTAACCTACGGCGGTGGTGGTGCTGCACCTACTATCACTGCTGACAACTGGCAGACATGCACGCTTCAGAACTGCATTCTGTTCTTTCAGATTGGCTACGACCCACTGATCTATGACACCGCTACGTCAACCACTACGTACCGCCGACTGAGCGAACACGCAACCTACTCAGGTGCGGTGCCACTAGCAAATTGCGCTATCTCAGCGTATGGCCGAATCTGGGCCGCGAACACTACGGCAGACAAGAACACAGTCACGTGGAGCGATACGCTTACCTTCCAGAAGTGGACAGGTGGCACAGCAGGCTCATTGAACCTGTATGGTGTATGGCCTCAAGGCGGCGATGAAATCGTTGCATTGGCTGCGCACAATAACTACTTGATCATCTTTGGCTCCAAGCAGTTGCTGATCTATTCAGGTGCCCAAGACCCTGCAACGATGACGCTGAGTGACGCCATTAGCAACGCGGGTATTGTTGGCCGCGACTGCGCTCAAAACACCCCTGATGATCTTGCGTATTTGTCTCCTGGTGGTCTGCGCTCACTCAAGCGTACCATCCAAGAGAAGTCAGCGCCAATTACGACACTGAGCAAAAACGTCAATAACGACATACTTGTCTATATTGACAACGAAACCACTGGTGCGACTATCAAGTCAGTGTATTCACCAAAAGATTCGTTTCTGCTTTTCACTTTTGTCGAGTCAGAGATCACCTATTGCTTTGACACGCGATCACCACTGCAGGATGGTTCATATCGTTCTACAACATGGTCTGGAATTACCCCGACATGTTATTGCTATTCGATAACCAATCGGCTATATTTTGGACATCCTAGTTACATTGCCCTGCTGAGTGGTTACTTAGACAATGGCACCAGTTATCGCATGTCTTACTACACTTCTTGGGTGGATTTTGGAGAGCCAATTAGAACCAGTATTCTGAAGAAGTTAGCGGTAACAATCTTTGGTTCATTAAGCCAAGTTTTCACATATAAGTGGGGGTTTGACTATCTTGGCAAGACTAGATCGGAGCAGACAAGTTTAGGTGTTACTTATAACATTGCAGAATACAATATCGGAGAGTATGGTATAGCAGAGTATAACCAAGGAACGATTGTCGATATCGTCACTACGAATGTGGGCGGTGCAGGCAAAGTGATACAGGCTGGTATTGAGGCTGAAATATCAGGTTCGCAAATATCAGTTCAGAGGTTTGATATCTACACGAAAGATGGGGCATACAAGTGACTACCTACACCAAATCTACAGATTTTGCTGCAAAAGACGCATTGCTGACGGGTAACCCATCCAAGGTTGTTAAAGGCTCTGAGATTGACACTGAGTTCACAGCTATTGCTGCTGCTGATGCAACAAGTCTTAAAAGTGGTGGCGCTCTTGGAACACCATCTAGCGGTATCGTGACTAACCTTACTGGAACCGCATCAATCAACATCAATGGCACTGTTGGTGCAACAACCCCTACCACTGGGGCTTTTACTGTTATCACAATAGGATAGGTGATTTATGTCTGATATGGAACAATTTAAGACCTACGGTCGCCCAATTGAGGCTGGCGGCTTAACTGCTGCTTACACCAGTGCGGCTGGAGCCACATCCGCTGTAAACAAGGATGCTAACTGTATCAGAGTAGTATCGACTACTGACTGTTTTATCCGCATTTCAACTGCTGGTACTGCGGCAGCGGCAAACACTGGTTTGTATCTTCCTGCATTTACTCCTGAGTATTTCGATTGCCCACCAAAAGCAATTGTTAGTGCCATCCGCGTCAGTGCCGATGGGTCTATTTACGTCAGCCCATTCGCATAATCATGCTTATAAGTCCTGGCTTACTCAGGGGAAATAGCTTTAACTTCAAGTTGGAGCGGATAGCCCCGTGTGCATCTACTGTAACCACACCAGTAGATGCGACCGTGACCATACCTGGAAACACTCCATATTGTTCCAGTGGAGCAATAGAGATAGATTCAGTGGCGGTAGGAAGTGGAATTGTGGCGATTAACGGTATTTGGAGATTAACATGAGTATTACTATCAACGGTGCTACAAACACCATCAGTTCGACTGGAACTGTGACATTGCCTACTGTAGCTGGTGTTACATCACTCGGTAATACAGCTCTAGGCGATGCTGAAGCCAGCGACACGCACGCGATCAAAGGTGCCACAACCCTCCTAGCCAGCAGCGCAAGTGCAGCCCTGACAGTCACGCAGACAGGCGCAGGTAACGCATTTGTTGTGGAGGATTCAGCGAGTACGGATAGCACGCCTTTTGTGGTGACGGCTGGCGGTGAATTGGGTGTCGGAGGAACGCCTGACTATGCGGGTAAGGCGCATAAGGTTCTAATTACAGACGGAACCTACGCAACGTTATTCGTTGAAGGTACTGCCACAACAGCTATTGTTACAAGTCAGTTTTCCACCAACGCTACAGGGGCTTCCTACCAATTCAGGAAGCATCGCGGTAGTGTTGCAGTACCGACTGTTGTGGCTGCTGATGACGACCTCGGTGCTATAAGTTTTCAAGGGTACGACGGTGGGGCAAATAGGGTCGGGGCGATAATCCTTGCAGAAGTAGACGGCACCCCAGGGCCAAGCGACATGCCCGGACGCTTGGTGTTCAGCACCACGGCTGACGGTGCTGGTGGCCCGACTGAGCGCATGCGGATTGATTCAGCGGGGAATGTGGGGATTGGTGGGGCTGCAACTGCACAGCAAAAATTGAGAATTGCTGGAACGTACCCTGGTGGAGCTGGGTACTCATTCCCTGTAGACCTAGAAGGCGTGATTGATCCGTCAGTTGCATCAACAGCGGCGTATATGGTTTACAGCCACCCTACTGTTTCCGCTGGAACATTGCCGGACTTGCGGCATTTTTCAGCTTCTCCGGGTGCGTTTACCGGAACTGTGACAACACAGTACGGCTTCATAGCAACAAGCACCCTCACCGGAGCCACCAACAACTACGGCTTCTACTCCAATATTGCCTCCGCAGCGAATCGATACAACTTCTATGCGGCAGGCACAGCAGCTAATTACTTCGGCGGCAATGTCACTGTAGGCGGTGGTGGGACTCTAGGCTACGGCGCAGGCTCAGGGGGCACGGTTACTCAAGCGACGAGCAAAAGCACATCTGTCACTCTGAACAAACCAAGTGGGCAGATCACGATGGATGCTGCTGCTTTAGCTGCCGGGTCAGTGGTTAACTTCACGTTAAACAACACCAGCATGACGGCAACCGATGTGCTTTGCATTCACCCGGCAATGGCCGGAGGTAATGACTACCAAGCGTGGTGTGCCGCACCGGGAGCCAGCTTCGCTGTTGTTGCTGTGCGGAATATCTCCGCAGGGTCATTATCCGACGCCGTTGTTTTGAATTTCGCAGTTATCAAAGGTTCCGCATCATGATCCAAATCATCCTAACCCCAGCACAAAACAACTGGCTCGAAGTCTCGTGGGCTGACGTTGTTCAAGCCCCTGACGCTGTTACCCCAGCCGTGCCTGAAGTGCCTGCTGTGTATGACGAAGGCGAACTTATCACCCCGGCTGTACCGGCACAACCTGAAGTCATCACCCCAGGACAGATCACGCGCACGGAACTCAAGTTCGTAAGCTATCACCCTACGCAGTTGAGCCTGCTCGAAGCCGATGCTTTGCTGATGGGCACATCGTTGGACGACCATGCTCAGATGCTGGCTGACTGGATTGCTGCCTATGTTCCACCACCTCCAGAGCCTGTAGCGGTGCCTCAGATTGTGACGATGCGACAAGCACGGCGGGTTCTGCTTGCTGCTGGCAGGTTGACTGATGTGAATAACGCCATCAACGCACTGCCTAGCCCTGCCAAAGAGGAGGCACAGATTGATTGGGAGTACGGCCAGGAAGTGCAACGGCACAACGGGTTTGTCAGCCTGCTTGCCCCCGTGCTGGGCATGACCGAGGCCGATATGGATGCCCTGTTCATTGCAGGCGCGGCACTGTGAAGTACACCATCCCGCCGCTGCAAGCCTTGCTGCTGATCGTCCTGACGATCCTGGCACCCATTCTGGTGCTGTTTGCAATGCCTTTCATCAAGTGGGATGACGAGCCTTCGGTCGGGCCACAGCGCACCATCACACCACCCGTACCGACGATTATGGGAGACTTTCCAGACTGGCTGAGTTGGTTTCGCACACCAGACCAGCGCCTGCCGGGTGATACCGGGATCACAGAAGTTCGCGAAGTAGTTGAGAAGTACGGGAAGTGGATCGCTGCATGGTACTGGGCAGGTACAAGAAACCAATTCATGGGTCTAGCCTGCTGGCTTGGTAAACCGACAGAGGGCTACATCCCTGAAGACGTGGAGGGCCTGTGGGAGCGCGGTGACGTGTGGAAGTACCGCAAGACTCTGTGGCGGGTGAAGTTCTACACCGGGTACACGGCCTACGCGCTACTTGATGGCACCTTCCAGGCAGCCCCGATACTCACCATCAAGCTATGAGTTGCGTGTTTAGGTTCCTGCTGTGGTTAGACATAAAGGTGCTGTGGGTTGTCACATTTGGGAGGTGCAAGGTGGGTGAAACTATTTCAGCAGCCGCTTGGAGCTTGTACATGGATAATAAGTGGCAGGGCAAATTGCTTGTGCCACTGATTAATGCTCTGTTTTGGGTAGCAGAGAAGGACCACTGCCGCAAGGCGTGGATTTGGCAACGACATCTTTACGACTGATAGAAGCCATGACACGACCAGCAGACCCGCCCGGACACTTTCCTGAGCGTAGAGCAGAAACATCTGCGCTGCTTGCGCTGGTGCAAACGGTCCATGATGACGTCAAGAATCTCCACACGAACATCAACGACTTGAATAATCGCCTAACGGCACATATGACGGATGAGACTATGGAACTAGCGCGTGAAATCTCCAAAATGATGGCAGATGCGTTTCCGGAGGGTGACCCAAAGGGCCATCGAAAACACCACGAAGCCGTCATTGCAAAGGCCGAGGCCAGGGCGGCATTCTGGAAAAAGATGCTGGAGGAAATCAGCAAGTACGGACTGCTCGGGTTCTTCGGATGGCTTGTCACGCTGGCATGGTCAGGGTTTGTTCAGGGGCCGCACAAATGATCACGCTTGAGCAATACGTCGGCCCGTACCGGGCGTCCACAGATTGGACGGTGGAGCGGCAGCTCAATGCCCAAAAACTGCTTTCTGCCGCGTTCCTCCTGAGCGGTTTCATGGAAGATGACGGAATCAAGTTCCCCATCAACCCAGCCACAAAGAGTCAAGTGAGCGGACGTGGTAATGGCGGATTCAGGCCTCAAGCATGCCCCATCGGCGCACCCAAAAGCAACCACAAACAGGGTAATGCCGTAGACTGGTACGACCCTGAAGAGCGCATAGACAACTGGTGCTACAAGCATCAGGGTGTTCTCCAAGCCTGTGGTATCTGGCTAGAGCATCCAGACGCAACTCCTGGCTGGAGCCACTGGCAGCGCGTGCCACCTGGATCAGGAAACCGGATCTTTGTACCGTGAGCCAATACAAATTAGTATGCCCACTGTGCAAAGGGCCTCACTACTTGGCTGGTTGCCCACGCTGGAGAAGCTAACTTGTAAGGAGTAAATGATGGACCCACTAACAATACTAGCAGCGCTTGGCCCACTCGCCGTAGACCTTGGCAAATCTTTGATTGGACGGTTCATTCAGAAGGACGATTACAAGCCGGTCAATATCACTGAGTACACCAAAATCAGGGAGCTTGATTTAGAGTCGTTTAAAGCCATGAACGATGCTGGTGGTGCCAATGTGTCATACCCTTGGGTTGAGGCTATTGTGCGCCTTATGCGCCCTGCTGTTGGGATTATGGTGCTTGGCACTTGGGCGTACCTTAAACTCAACAACGTATCTAGCGAAAGCGTAGATAACTTCGCTAGCGCAGTGGGGTTCTATCTGTTCGGAGACAGAACCCTTTTTCACTCACGAAAGAGCAAGTAATTCCTTTACTGCGTGGTTGTGCCGAATGGCATTCTTGGCTGCAATGATTGCATCTTCCAACTGCTTGATGGTGCAGTTCTCAAGCTGCGCATCGTGAACCTCGATAGCGAGATTCAAAGCCTTTATCTCATCGGCCTTCATAACGAAGTTGCCTGAGCGCATCGTTAGCCGGTTCAGTGCGTCTCGCGCTTCAGTTAACTCTGGGAGCCAGTCTCTGCCAAGGTTGTGCTTGGCTAGTGCCTCTGCCGTTGTCAGCATGTGACCAAGCGCTACTATGTCGGTGCCGGTTCCTTTGCCTTTCACCAGACTATCCATTGCTCCGTGGTTGGCTACCTTTACGCGTGTCACTGTCTCAGCAGCGGCTGTTACTGGAAGGTTTCCAGTTAGGATGTAGAGCAGGTTGTTGTTTAGCGCCGGTCGGGGTCGGTAGGCGCTACGTTTTCTCATTTCAACTTCCTGATTTTGTCGCCCCAAGTCTTGCCGTTGAAGAACATAATGTGATCCACTTCCTTAGCTGCCTCCTCCAGCGCCATCTTTCGGCACAGTTCGCCGTACTTTTGCATCAGCTTGTGGACATCGGCCTCAGTCGCGGTAAACACCAATGGCAGGGGTTGCAGCGGTGGCATCTTCATGATTTCTCCCCCAGTGCAGCGCGTGCTGCGTCAAGTGCTTCCTGATAGCGCAGTTCGTGATGCAGGTATGCTGAACCGTGTTCAATCAGTGCAGTCCTTGCTGTTGTCAAAGCATCCCGCAGCCGTGCGTTCTCGGCCTCCAACATTCCTGCGGCATTGTTTGCCGATTCGATTGTGATGTCATTTGTAAGCAAAGCTGATTTCAGCCGTGTGTTCTCGGCACGCAGTTCGTCAATCTCGGCTTGCTTAAACTGCGCAAGATGTAGTGACGTGACTACGGTGTCATCAGATAGCAATTCGGCCCTCTCGGCCCATGTTTTGATGTTCATATCGACTCCGTCCAGTGTGGTTTTCCGGTGTATGGAAGCGCCCAGAAGTGCCTGCATTTCGTACACACAACACCATCTGTTCCAGTGCTAACTACGGTGTGGCTACAAGCGGCTACCCGATCCCGTTCTAGACGAAGCATCTCTTTCCGCTCCCCCGCTTCTCGCTCGGCAACCTGCTCACACATAGCGTTGTGTGCTTCGGTTACTCCGGGGTACATCTGCTTAAATTTTCGCATCTGAGCATGGCTTGGGCTGCTATATCCCATGATCGGAATACCCCACGTTGGGTAACTCATTTCAACCTCCCAATTTCAGATTTGAATGTCTCCGATGCGCGGACTGCTGAAGATAAATCCTTAAAACTACCTACGTAGTTTTGCCTTCCGTTCCTTTTGACGGCAACGTAGAACAACCTATCCCGATCTCTCCAAGTGACATTTGGGTGTCCGGTCTTGCTGTCCTTCCGCACACCTTTATTAATGTTGTTTACTTGAACCGTGGTGTCTCTTAGGTTCTCAATTCTGTTGTCTGTCTTGATCCTATTTATGTGATCTATTACCCCTTCAGGCCAACTTCCATAAACTAGCGCCCAAATAACTTGGTGCGCTTTATATAGGGTTATATCTACCCTAAGATGTAAGTACCCATCGCTGTTCAAACAGCCTGCAACAGACCCGGCTTTTGCGTTGTGTGCTACTGTTATTTTTCTAACTAGCACACCGGTATCTTTATCGTAGCTAAACAGTTGACTCAGCCTATGTTGTGTAGGTTTCATAGCGTTGCTCCAATGCTTGCAGCCACGGCCACAAATGCAGCGCGGCGTGCTGCGTTCTTGTCGCCGTTGTGGGTTGAGAAAAGCACAGTCTGCTGCACATTCCCGTGCCACGATATGACCCATGCTTCAGACCACTCAACACAAACAGAAAGCTGCGCCTCCATGCGTGCGCAGTCGCCGTCGTCATGCAAAGGATTCCATGCTTGGTATTCGCTGGCGTCATACTCGCAAATATTTACCATCGGCATGTCTCTTCGCCAGTGGTCTATTTCAATCCAGCACGCTTTTGCTGCAAGCTCAAGTTGTTCGCGTTCTGTGGTCATGGTGCATTCCTCATGTCATGGCTCATTGCAGTGCAACCGCACCGAGAACAAGTTACGCTGCAAGCGAGTCCGTCAATACTCTCCCAGTCTGGGCCATCCCACCTGTGCTCGCATGGTCCACCTGTTCCACATGCGCAGTAACACGCATCCGGGTTGAAATTTGAGTGCAGGCTCTGCAGTGGGATTCCGTATTTGCCGGTCAGCTTCTGGTGCATCTCCTGCACAGTACCGTTACGTATTTCTCGCAGTGATTCAAAGTCATGTGTGGTCATGGCGTTCCCTTCTGCATTGCTGCGTCGATAGCAGCGTCAACTTGTTCGGGGTTCGTACAAGCCACAATCGCGTCATCCCGTGAGGTGTCGTCGCTGGGCAAATAGCTACGCAACCACCGATAACGCGCCGCATCAGCCTCCAACGCTTCGACGGCTTTGAACAGGGCTGCTCTGGCGTCAAGTGTGGAGCGGTAGTGTGCGTGGATCATCTGCGTGGCATACGCATCGGCCAGATCCATGATTTCATCAGTTGTGCTCATTCCATGCTCCTAATCTTGTTGAGTGCTTTTTGAGAAGTTTCACCTGCATATGTTGGTGCGTATCTAGCAATATCCTCTAGCGCCTCAATCGCAACGTCCAGCTTTGATACCGGCTTGATTCGGTAATCCCCAATCAAGCTCCACTGCGGAGTAGGCATCGGTTGCCATACGTCGCTACCTACGGGGCAGTATTCAATCTCAGCACCATCTGCCCATGCGTGGATCAGGGCTGCGTGTTTGTGTGGCTTGCTCATGGCTTAACCCTTTCACATTTAAATGTTTTGTCACCTACATAAAACGCGCCAAGGCGTTCGCATTCGGTCACCACTTCACTGTGAGCAGTGATCCAACCCAACGAGAAAATCGCTGCCAGTACCACTCCAGTTAGCAGCGCCTCAAATAAATCGCTCATGCTTCACCCCGCACTTTCCGGGCAAAGTCGATTAGTGCGCCTGTCATTGTTTTACGGCCATCCCATGCCATCGCGTACTCGCGCCACGCGCGAGCCTGAAACAACCGGTGCAACTCTGCTGGCGTCGGGTGGCGCATGGTCAGGCCACCTCTTCAACCACGAGGCGCTGCCCGCTATGCACGTGGTCATGCAAAAGCTGCGTCGGCGTATTCAGGTCTGTGGTGGTAGCTTCGCTGCGAACCCACTCCCCGTCTGCGTTCTTGGTTTCACGAAACACCTTTACCTTGTGGTTGCTGGTATCGGCGTTCTCGATACGGATTGCTTTGGTCATTTCAAATACTCCAGTTGTGCCGTATTGGTCGGGATACGGCTAACCCGTCAATCCACGCGGACGGCTTTCAGCCGCCGGTGATTTTTGCGTTAAATGGCAAAAGCGGCTCGCACTCTGTAACCGCGTAGTAGCTGCGCCGAGGCTCGTCGATCACTCGGAAAGTCGTGTCCAATCCATCAATTGAGTTTTCGTGGTCTTGCCCGATTCGCACAGCGCGGCCATATCTGTGCTTGATCGACTTCACCTCAATATCTGCTTCGACCGCAAGCACTGCCTTCGCTCGTTCCATGGTCACATGACCGCGCAAGTAATACGGGTGGTCGTAAGGGTGGTCGAAGTACAGATAGATGTACGCCGATTCTTCTGGCTTGCTCATGCTTCACCCCGCACTTTCGCTTCTATCACTCTGGCGAATTCGATTCCAGATGTACCGCGCTCGACGTATGTTTGCGCCCACAGAGTGAGGATTTCCGCATCAGTCAGCCTTGGTTGCTGTGGATGTGGTGCGAGATATACAGGCATCGACGTTCTATCGTCATCGTGATCTACCGGGTACACCGCGTGCTCACATACGCAGTCATCGCCCTCCCAGCATGGCTTTCCGTCACGCCACGCAAGATAGGCTACCGGCTCCTGCGGCACTGCTGTTTTGAGCGCTGAAAGTACACGGTCAACACCAAAGCAAAGATGGTAAAGCTGTGTCGGAAGATCAGCGTTGAACGCTTCGATGCCACCCTCTGGCGTGGCGTACCCGAGATTTGTGAGTGTTTTTATCAGCCTCTCCAGCAGTTGAATTGACATGTCGTTTCGTACCGGCTCCTGCGGCACTGCTGGCGCATCAGCTTCGAGCATGTCTGCAGCTTGTGCCATAACAGGCCCACCTAGCACGCCAGGACCGTAGCTGCGCAGCCGTTCAATCAGTTCTTTTCGTTCGTTCATTCCGTCCCCCAGATAGAGTAAAAAGGCACCGACTTTCTTCCAGGCACCCGGCGCATCTCGCGCTTGATAAGCCCGGCGGTGGCCATCTTGGCAAGGGTCTGGCCGACGTTGTTTGACTCACCTCCCGTGGCGTCCGCCACCTCACAAATTCTTCGCTCCTTGCCATCCCGAAGCACGACAAGAATGTCGTTTTGGGTGACGCAGAACACGCCTGCCACCCTGGATGCAGGTTCGTAGGCTGGCATCAGTCGGACGGCACCGGCGGCGATGAAGGGGTTGATGCCACCCGCAAATGTGGTGCGGCAGTCGTGGTTGTTGCGGGTTCGCATTAGCATGGTTTTCCCTTCCCGTGAGGCGCTTTGGCACCTCCGTTCAAGTTCTTCAGGTGACCATCACGAAGCAGCAACCTAATCTCAACCAGTCGCTGGCTTACGGCGTGGCGGACACAAGTCAAGGCGATGGCGTCGTTCTCCCACTCAAGGTAGTTGATCTTTGTCTGCATCTCCTCGATGTGCTCTTTAGAGACTCCGAGCATGAGTTCGGCTGTGATGGACGGTTTACGCGAGCTCATCGAGCACCTCGACTTCCTCACCAAGTTTGCTGGCAACGTAGCAGTGCATGGCTGCGACCAGGGCGGTTGGGCCGGTGCCGGTAAAGTGATTCCCTTCGTCACTGCGGTAAATCTCCCCAATGTCGCCAGTTCCTGCACACCAGTGAAAGTGTGCCCAAACTATGCTGATCTTTTCGCGGTCAATGATTTCCCCGCCCTGTGCCCAAGACGTTGTCGGGGAGTACCGCGACATCAGCTTGCGTTCGTCGTAGCCGTACAGCTTATTTGTGCGCTCGCTATACGTGAGCCCCTCCACCTTCTCAATGGTGCCAACCAACCAGTCAAGCTTGAGGCTTGTGGCTTGTGAGACTTTGATTTTCATGATGCCGCCCCAAATGCAAATCCGATCAAGCCGCTGATGATCATCAGCGCGACGTACGTGAGTACCTCGCGCGCCAGCTTCTCGTAGTATTCGGCGATGACTTCGTATTCGTGGTCGTAATTCATATCGAGTCCTCTGATTCCTCAAAGTCACCGCTGAAGCTACCAACGGAATTGCCGTTGGCGTCCCTGATTCCTCCGTTTTCGTCGCCGCCCATCAGGCGTGACGCAACTGCTTGGAGCGCCCTGGCCACGTCGTAGGGTGTCTGCATGGCGTCGTTGCCAAGCTCGATTCGAAGTGTGAATTTGTCGCTCATGACTCCACCTCGCAGCGATCGTTAAGGTCCACAAGGTAGGCGAGCATGGCCTCGGCGTTCTCTTTGGTTTCGCCAAAGTCAGCACCCCAGTTTTCATAGGGCGTACCGTCACAACCCCAATCTTTGGTGTCCTTGGCAATCGGGCAGCCCAGGCAGGCGTGAAGGGTTCTGCCGGGGTAGTTGTACTTCAGGCACAGTGGGCAGTCATATTGACCGCCCTCCTTGTAGACGGGGTCTGATCCGTCCCGCTCTGCAATTCGGAATGCGTTGACGATCTTGTCCCACTTCTCGATCGAACCCCAAAGGGCGACCTTGGCTTGTTGTGTGATTTCCATGATTCATCTCAATAAAGGTGCCGCAAAGCGCGGCGGGATTGGCTATACGTAGCCAGGACGTTTTGTCAAGTGTTCGCTAATACTCGCTGGTCAAAATCATCGTGTGCCGAGGGCCGTCGTCGCCAATGTAGAAGACCCAGTCGCCGTCAGGCAAGTCCGTCCAGTCGATCTTGCGGTGCCACAGCTTGACGTCACCGCTGCCTGTAAGGTGCAAGTGGGCCACACCTTCCTTGACATACGCCGTCAGCACGCCCAGGACCTCGTCACGGCGCCGCATAACTGCCGGCAACTCAGTCGCTGCGATGTCGATCAGCCAATAGATGCCGCACTCGGCACAGTCCCGCACGCCGTCGGAATAGGCGAACTTGCGCACCAACGGGTGCTGGTAGAACTCGTTGGCGCCATTTCGGGATTCGTTGTAGGTTTGGATGAATTTTTCGGTGTTCATAGCTCCTCCAAAAATTCTGTGATTGCTTTGGCCTGCGTCTTTTGCATGGTCTTGCCCATTGCCCCCAATACAAGGTTTCTTTGGACGCAGCCAAGCATTTGGCGCAGGGATTTGTTTTCCTCTGCGAGTTCTCGCGCAGAGCCAACCTCCCAGTAGTAGGCCTGACCTGCAAAGTCCAGCACAGCGTCGATTACCTTTACCACGGCCTCCGTGTCCATGGTGTCAAGGATGATCAGGCTCATATTTCCACCTCGTCAAGCAGTTTGAATTGCGGTTCCGCCGTGTGCCAGGACTTGGCGTACTCGCCCTGGGCAAAGTCCTCCTCGATCAGCGCCACCGCCTCGTCGTAGTTTCTGGCCTCGACCGTTACGCAAATAGCCTTGGTTATCTCCACGCAAATTGCTTTCATACCGCCTCCAGCGCCGTGAGTTTCGAAATCTGGCGCTCGATTTCCGTGACCCGCGTCTGGAACTCCGCCATGAGCGCCTGCTTCTGGCGAAGCAAAGACTCCACCTGGGCTTCCCTGGGGTCGAAGTTGTCGGGGACCTCAACCTCGACCGTGGCTTCGCACACGTCGGTGTAGTCCGAAATGTTGCCCATGGGGTGGTTTGCGAACCCAAAGCTTCCCTCGGGCTGCCACGAACGCTTGAGCCAGTGAACATGGCCTTCAATCTTGATTTTCATGATATTTCCCTTGCGATTAGTTTGCCGATGATTTCCATGGCGCATGCGCGCCACGCCTCTTGGGAGATCAAGGTCTCCTCCTTCCACTTCTTGGCCCTGAGCTGCTGGTCTGCGTAGACCCTCAAACCCTCGATGACGAATGCCTGCATTAGGGGGCCTGATTTGGGGAAGTTCATGAGGTCGTCCATGAACTCCGCGTTGTCCATTTGGGCTACTGGTTTTCGGATGGTCATGACGCCTCCTTGATCAAGCGCAAGGCGTCCAGGGTGCACGTCACAATGTTGTCCTCCACCGAGTTGTCACCGATCATCGTGAGCGCCGCAATCGCAATCTCAAGTGGCGTCTTGGGCTTGATTCGGTACTGGTAGTCATCAAGCCATTGGGGTTGGCAGCTACCCCGCATCCCTGGCCCGTCAAGCGTCTCCCAAATGCCGTTGGCGAACACCTCAATCGTCGCACCGCCCGCCCAGGCGACGATGAGGTCGTAGTGTTTGTGCTTGTTCATGCCGCCCCCATCAAGTATTTGATCTCTGCGAGCGTCATGTAAGCCCGCTCGCCCCCTTGCTCCACCTCCCATTGGGGAAGCCCGTCGTAGGTCTCAGCGACCTTCCACAAGATCGTGATGGGCTTGCTCATGCGACCTCCACTGCGACTGGGGTAAGCTCGTGCGTTGTCAAGTCCAAGTGGTAATTGACCGGTTGGTCACTCTCCACCGCGCGGTAATCCGTGCACAGAGTCCACCGGCAGAACAGGTTGTGGGCGGAGGCAAGCGCCTCCTCATAGGTGGCGAACGCCAATCCGTTTTGGGAGAACGATCCGTCGCGACTTGCGCAGACTTCGGGTTTGAAGCTCATTTTGAAATCCTCAGTAAATATGTGGGAAGTCCCACGGGATAGTGCGGGAACGCACTGGTAAGTCCTGGCGTGCAGGACTTAGCGGTGGGCTCAGTGCTTACTCACTTACTTCGCAAACCCGCCGTGGTTGTCGATAAGCAGCACCACTTGCTCAATGGGTACGTAGGCCGATGGGTCGCCATCTGAGTAATCGAATTCAGTCACTCCGTCAGGACCAGCCCCTGTGACGCACCACACCTCCACCTCTGTGTAGGGTCCGAAGTTGTCACGTGGTGTGCAGTAGTGAGTCTCACTCGCCTGCACTGACAAGCTAGTGCCGTCCGCACACTGCAAGTGTTCCGCTAGTGGTTTGTGGAAGTAGCCCTTGGTCAACTCGTTGACGGGCGTGGCCAAGTGGGCGTTCAGTTTGTTCAGTGTTGTCATGGCGAATCCTCGGTAAATGTGCGGAAAACCTCCGCGATAGTTGCCCCGTCTTTCCGGGGTGTCCGACTTCAAAGTTTTCTCGTAGCACCCCCCGCAGGGAGCGCGGCGGTGAGTCGTCAACCCACGCACCAAACGTGCTTCAAGCCTCGTGGCTATGTTGCCCAGATTGAGTTAGAAACCTCTGTTGGGGTTCGTTACGGTTGGATTTTTCGTACCCAAGCAGGGTCGAGGCTTGCCTTTGATTCGGCAAGACGTGGACTGGCTCTCGCCTTTGGTTTTCGCCTTGGGCTTGTGCTCAAGGGTCTGAAACCAATCCACGTAATCCAGCCTTGAGGGCTGGTAATCGCCGTGCATTACTGCCTCGCGAGCCACGAAGGGCCAAGTTGGTTTCGCACCTGGCGCAAAAGTGCTCCGTGCGGTTCATTCACGTCACGTCCGCATGCCCACTTGAGCATCAACTCTTCTTTCCAGAAGTGGCCGTATTTGGTCTTGAACTGGTTCAAGGCAAGTTGTTGGTCGTGGGTCGGTGTTGGCCGTGAAGGTGGAGGCGCAAAGGCGCGTAGCGCCTCCACCATGACAGGGTGCAGTGCATCCATGATGTTCTCTCAGTAAATGTGCAACAAAGCGTTGCGGGGTGGCTCAAATATAGGCCCTACGTGCACGTTTGTACACATAAGACCTGTGCAATAAATCACGTTTTTTTGTTTAGTCCTCCTCAAGGCGTTTTTGGTCACGCGCGACAAGTTCCATCGTGCGTTCGTGCGCGGCTTTTCGCAGGGCGTCTTGATCCCCCAGTTCCGCCTTGAGCGCGTCCTGAACGCTCTTTGGGTTCCTGGGGTCGTACATGACCGGCGTCATCAAGTCCTTTTCCATTTCTGCCTCTTGCTCGGCAGTCATGTCGTCGGTGATAACGATGGCGCCTGGCACCGTGACATGCACGTCGCCTTGTGGGCGAAAGTAGAGGGGCTTGATCTCAGCCTTGGGTGGGTTAGGTGAGTGGTCAGTCTCCGGCGCAAAGTAGGCTGCGTTGGTGGGCTCAGGGGCGTTCCCAATCGCCGTGGCCTTGGCCGCCCATTCATCCAATAGGTTTTGCTTCATGGGGCGCTTACCCAACTCCCACGCCTTCCATGTGTGCTCTGAGGCATCAATCAAGGCTGCCGCACCTTTGCGGTCGTAACCGGCGGCCTCACGGTACATTTTGATTCTGGCAGGGTCTGCGTTGGTTTGCGTTTTCGATTCGGTTTCCATACTGATCTCCAATTTAGGTTGATTCTTGAGAGCTTCCAGGACTCGACCCCATTTGCGAGGGGAGGGTGGGCAAGTCTTCTCCCACTTCCCCCACGTCTTGGGGTGAACGTCCACGAGCTGGGCTATTTGGTATCGCTTGCACCCGTAGGCCAGGCGCAGCGTCTTTACCTCAGACGTTGTCGGGGCATGGGTGATCCTGGGCGGCGGTGGTGGTTTGGCTGGCTCTGTAGGCTTGCTGATCCTGCGCCAAAAACGAACTGGCATTTGATTCAAACCCACCTCCCACAAAGCCCACTGCTTCGCAGTTACCCCGACAAGGTTTGCGACCTCCTCGTGGGTCAAGCCTCCTCGCCAGGCAGCGATTTGGTGGGGTTCAGGGTGGCTCATGGTTCGATAGGGTCTTCATCAACCCACCCAAGCTCTTGCGCTGCCTCTCTGAGTACTTGAGACATAAAGGGATCATCTTCAGCGGCAGCGTTTAACGCCTCGACGATCTTGGGGATTGCGCTGGCCCTCGCCATCGTCGCAGCTCTGACGAATGTTTCGGCGTCCAGAGGCTTCACTGACCCGGCCCCTATCTCTAGAAACCTCGCATGTATTTCTGCCCACCCGCGCCTGCCGTATGCGGAACCGTAACCCTCCCCAGTAACCAGGAAAAGGGCCAGCTTCTCCTCCAAGTGGTACTCGGGTTCTACAGGCACCTCCAGGGTATCCCGGATGTCTTGTAGGACCTCGTCGTGCGGCTTACCGGTTATGTCCGCGATCTCCCGGCTACACATCGACGCGGGGTTTGGTTGGAACATAAGAATTGCGATTGGTTTTGATTTGGCCATTTTCGGCTTCTCCTGTAAGAAAGCCTCGGCCGAACCTCTCATGACCCATTTCTGGGCCAAGTTGGCAGACACGCGCAATACGTGCAGAGGTTCGGCCGAGGCCCATTGCGATATTCCTGCCAAGGAATTAGGTGTGGCTATACGTAGCCAGAAAGGTTTGTCAATAGGGTTTAGCAGCTATTAGTAGACTGAAAACTCTAAATGTGAGCTAAACGCCCGTGGACACAAGTGGATACACGGCGGATACAGGTCGCTGTGCGGTGGGTACGGGAGAGGCTCAGACGTTGTCGGGGAGGTCAAATCGGATACAGGATTTGAAGTAAATCCGACGATTCGTGCAAGTATCTGCCCTGTGTACGGGCCTAAACAAGTACGCAACCCAATAAGCATGCGGGTTTCAAGAGGGTTTAATGATTATCTGTGTGGTATAGATTTATCAATAAAACACTTGATTAAGAAGAAATTAAGACTTGCCTAAAACTTCAAAATTTTCCTCTAAAACCCAAAAAAGGCGCCTAGGTCGAAAAAACGCGGATACATTGCCGAAAACGGGTACAAAGTACATAAACCCTTGAAAACCTAGCAATTTGTATCCAGTTGGATGCTTGTGTATCCGCCGTGTATCCACTAAAACCGCCTAAGCAAGAACCGTACCATGCAAATGCACTTATATACAGTATGTGAATACGTACAGTATCAGGCAAACACCTTGCGGTCGTTCGCCATCGCAAGCGTCACTTCGCGGTACTTGACCGCTTCTTGCTCGATCACATCAGCCAAAATTGGCCGACCTTGCATACGGTACATCTGAGCTTCGATTAACATCGCCCGCAGTTCTACGTTTCTGGCGGAAATGGTGTCGGGTTTGAAAGTCATTTTGTCTCCAAATTTGGGTGAAACTGCTTAAAAAATAGGCAGTTTTTCGATTTTTTCGAAAAAAAATTCGATTTTTTCGAAACACCTCAAAAACACCTCAAAACACCTCTAGGACCTCATAAGTCCCCTCGAAACACCTCAAACCACCTCAAAACCACCTCTGAGGCATGCGAGAAATGCCCCCCACGGAACACCAAAAGGAGGTGATTTCCAAGGAAAATGAGGGTTTTTCATGCTGCTCAAAAAACGCTCATCTTGAGTTCAAATCCTCCTCAAAAGTGCTCAATGTCGCGCACTCACTCACTCATCACGGGGACCTGGCCCCCCCTGCTTCGTCAGGGAAAGGACCTCAAGCCAGGAGCGTGAGTCGACTCGGTTGTCACCATCTCTCTTCCAAATCTTCTTCAGAACTACGTCTCTTCTTCTTCCTCATTTCGTCGCCCGCTTCGGCGGTGTGCCTCTTGGGAGACCCAAAGTTCTGGGCCAGTAGTGCCAAATTCTTCTTCTTCTTCG
>OFQX01000012.1_pt1 | contig 48602 bp, 73 predicted proteins | sample 1542951 | NCBI WGS metagenome assembly OFQX01 (sample SAMN07774215, study PRJEB24372) | wastewater metagenome | isolation source: WWTP Novara (Effluent) | place: Italy: Novara | collected 2015-12
TGACGCACCCGACCTGTGTGGTGTCTTTGCTGCGTGTGGCGATGATGCGCGACATCTGCATGAACACGTCAGGCCACGGTGACATTGGACTCCTCGATGTAAACGACAACGCGCAATACGTCGTCGAAACGGCGAGTGCTTCCAGGTTTCTTGCCGGCCTTTCGCATATCAGACATCATCCGGTCAACAAACCACTTGATGTACTCTTCAGGATCTGCGTACTTGCTTGCAATACCTCGATCGATAACAGCGCGCCATCCAACGCTCATTCGATAGCCCTTCGCGCGAAGTGAATACAGCCGAACAGCGGCCCAGTAGCGAACCCCCAGCCTTCGTCGTTCTCGACGTGTACTTCGTCGTAGGACAAGTTCCCTCTGTACAAGTATCCAAGCTTGAACTTCGGGCAGGCACACGGATTTACACACTCAACACGGGACTGACACCCAACTCCGCCGCTCTCTGCATGAGGGCGCATCCAGTAAGCGCAGTTAGCGCAAAAATGGTCACTGTTCATCGGTCTTTACCTCGTTCTTGGTGTTCTGTAATTCCGCCAGCTTGTGGTGGATTATCTGCAACTGCACCTGCTGCCTGGCACAGAAGTCCTGCAAGAGTTCCACGGCGCGCTTGAGCTTCTCGATGTCGTTCACGACATCCACCGACTCAGAGTAACACCGCCATACAGCAACACGAAGAAAGTGAGCGCGATGCACATGTAGACCACTACCTCCATCCACGCCGGGTCGTTCTCGGGACCACCTGGCGTGTACTCAAGCGCGGCTCCGTTCGTGCGGTTGTACTTCATTTGATGATCCCTTCGACAACAAAGACTACGGTTACTATTCCGAAAAACGCGGCGGCTACCGACAGCGCAAACGCTAAGAACTCCCTGTTGGCCGTTGCGATCTGCTCCTTAGAAAGGCCTGCGTGAATGTTCCACGTTGGCAATGGAAGTATGATCCCTTGCTGGCTCATTCCGGTATCCTCATGCGTGCCTCGTAGCCGTCAAGCTTCGACTCCAACTCAGCTATACGCAACTTGAGTGCCTCGCACTCCAGCCGCTTGTCCTCCAACTCGCAGCGGACTTCGAACAAGAGGATCTCGGATTCTAGGGGTAGGTTCACGGGCTGTCGGCAAGTAACCCATTCGGATACCTTGGTCACGGGCAACCTCCGTACCAGTAAGCCTCAACCGGTTCGCGCTCACTCTGTGCGCGCTTATCGTCCATAACACGGCGAACGAATCGCTGCCACTCCAGACACTCTTCGAGAAACCGGATGCGCTGGCGTCGAGTCCTTAGGCGGCGAATCATTCCGGCCTCCCCACCAGCGAGTTCTTCCAGTCGCCGGTGTAGGTGGGGGCGTGGTCTTTCGGTATTTCTCCGAAATATTCATTCTCAGAGTTCCACGCCGCGTGCGTAAGAGTTGGCTTTAGCGTAGTCCAGTACCACTTTCCACTCGGACTAAGCGACACCCACTTCGCCCACGCCGGCATCACCGACCAGTCAACCACTGGGCGAGTGATTGGGCGTGGGATGTGGGTGATTCCGACTACGTCTGAAGCAGACCCCATGTATCGTGCGACACCAAGCTTCCACGATTTATCCACAGTCCGTCCCCACACGTCTTGTGTCCCCTTCTCTTGATAACAGTATAGTGGATGCTCCACACCCTCCACCCAGTACCAGCCTGGGCCGACGTAGTTATTCGTCACGGTTAAGTTCCTCCTTGGTGATTTCGTATCCGTGCTTTATCCGGTGCTTTAGGTCGCGCAGCTTCGCTTCTAGGTCTAGCGTGCGTTGGTACATCTTACCAATCTCGCTCTCAAGAGTCTTGCAATGCTGGTAGAACGTGCCGGCAGTCTTCTTGAACTTCTCCGCCTCGCCACGCCAGTAGCCCACCAAGATCACCTCGTGTTCGCTCACCCTGTCACCCTCCATTGTTCGAGTCCTCGTGGCAAAGCGTTGTGAGATGTTCCTGAAGCAGCGAGCGAACGTAAGCCGCACGCGATTCGCTACCCCTCGCCTTGTCGAGTAGGTCGATGTCGTCTTGCGCGAGGGCGATGCCGAATGGCACCATGCGCTCGAATTCTGGTTTCTTGGCTGTCATCGCTCAATAACCTCCTTTGGGTTGATGATGTTTTGGTACATGGAAAAGAACGGAATGCGATACCCCTGTAGGTCGGCATTGTACGTCGCGCCTATTCTGATCTTTCCGTACACGCCCGATGAATCAAACCGCCACTTCACCAGAGAGTCAGTTACCTCCATTGTTGTGCTGTCCGTGAACACGAGGTACTTGCTGCTCTTGTTCGACGTAACCGTTTCCTTCCCGGTAACGGTGAATGTCTTGTTGTAGTCCGTGTGCAGCGCCGCTGTTATCGCAAGTCCGAAAACTGCTGCTACAAGCATCGCGATTAGACCAGCTAAACATATGCAGACGACGCGAATTGGATCTTTCATTTGGCCACCGCAGCGCATTGCGCCACGAACATGACTGTCAGTACAACCGCAGCACACTGCGCTATCGTTTCAACCACCTCAGGCCAGGTCTTCATTTGCGCATCTCCATGGTCACACCCTAGCAGAGGTTGCAAGGTTGTCAAGCTTGCAATAGTCGCTGGGTGTGGGCTGTGTGGTTGTGGATCGCACTAGCCGTCCACCCCAGTACCGGTCCGCCCCCCGACGGGGGGGTGCCTGGCACTCGATGATCGATGTGTCACCCCCGCGATGTCCGCAACGTCCGCATGCGGACTACCCAGCCACACGCACCCACACCCACACCCAGCCCGATAACCTCGTTTCCTGCGCAAGGGAATGGCCCTAACGCGCAATCCTCACCTTGCCCATGGCCAGCCGTACACGATTCCGCGCGCAATCGATCAAACGATGGGGTGAATCCCCATATCCGATTCATATCCGGATTTATGAAATCGGATCGTTGTGCTGTTGTGGCAAGTACTTATGTATATCCGGACTAAATCTCAGGACGCTTAGAGATGGGGTGGGATTTGGAATTGAAGTTTTAATTTTCTGAATCTTGATAGATATTGAGATATATATACTATATACTACGTAGTTATATACCACATAGTTAGCGATTTCATCCCCCCATATCTCTAGGCGTTTGGGGGGATATGCCGGATATGACCTAAGTGCTTGCCACAACACAACATCGATCCCCCCTAACAAAATGATATATCTGGCGGATATGGGGATATGAAACCACAAACTATGCATCATAGCACTTTTAAAATCGATATTTTATATAAAAGGTCATATCCACAGACAGCCAAAAAAACATTTGACACAAAACACTAGACTTATGACTATTAACTCGGTACTAGTGAGAATGATTCTCAACTAACAAACACTTGACAAACACAAACGCCAACAGGTGCATGCACGAATATCGAGCACATACACACAAGTCATTGCCAGAGCACGACATGGGTACAGATGGCCCAGTGTATGACACACCGCCTAGGTTTGTGGGGTGTGGGGGTATGGACAGATTGCGAGGGGAATTAGAGTACATCCATCACACCAGCGCAGCCTTGAAAGGGCAAGCAATGACATTGACTTACCAGACGCAGACGATGAACGGCAGCAAATGGTACAAGTGTACTGCTGAAGGTCGTGAAAGTGGGCAGTTGCGGCGCGGAGTGTCCGGCTGGCACCCGACCAAGGGACTGGCCAAGTCCGACGCAATGTCAAATATAGAAAGCGTTTTAATATGACAAAATAGAGTAACAGTCTGCGGCAGGGACTATAAACCTGCCGACCAAAGCGCCACCAGTCGCACAACTGGCACATCCAAGGAAACGACATGACAATAGCCTTCACCGCCGCCATGGCTGAGTATGCCAAGACCATGCACGGGCCAGCCTACCGAGCATTCCTATCGTGGTGCCGCCAGCCCAAGACCAGGGCCTGCGGCAATCTCGCCGCTATACTGGACGACTACGCCACCTCGGACCGCGCAAGCCATGCCGCAGCTGGATCTTTGCGCAGGTATTTAGTAGGAGACGAAACATACGAAACGGCTAGGGATATGGTTATCCGGGCAATCGTAATTCGTGACTTGATGCCAAGTGTAGAAGAGGTTGCGTTTCGCGATTCCATATTCCCGCGAGATTACGTAAAAGAATAAACGAACATAGATTGTAAAGCACCTCACCGCCCATCGTGGGCCGGTGGGGTTGCGGTGATAGGAGCCCTACCATGAGAAACCCTGAATCATCCGACCCCATAATGGACCGTATACACGGAATAATGCCGTTAGCGTCCCGTAAGTATGGTGAGGGCCATGTCATCGAAACCGATTACGGCTGGCGTTACTTCCCCGGCTCCGCATCTGTCCGCAATGACCTGGTCATGTTGCGCGGTATGGGCTGGCATGCTAAGCGCATGGCGTGTGGGACATATCGCCTGAAAATGGAAGCCTAAACCATGATCGCCATCCTCTATCACCTCCGCCTGGTAATCGCGCTCAAGCGTGACGCTGGCCAGATGCCATCCATCACCATCACCAGCCCGACCCACACCGCCACCCGCACCCGCGCCAGCGAAAGCGGCGGGGCGTGGTTTGTGGAATGGAGCGCGTGACATGAGCTCGACGCCAGTTAGGTCATTGCTGGACAGGCTAGAATACATAACAGCAAACACACCGCCAGAAGCGGAAGAGGACCATCGCAACCTGCTGGAGGCGCGCAAGATCCTGTCGAGCGCGTTGCACCTGGACAACGCGACGCATCCCGTATACGTGGAGGCTCGTAACAAAGCAATATACCGCGCGCTAGTGGCGTACGGCAAGCCTCCATATCCCGAGTTTTTCGGTGGCCACTGACTCACACACCACAAACCGCCCACCCAAAACCGACCTATCCTTACGCTCGCAACCTCTCACACTACGCAAGCCTGGCCAGCATACACGGCCCCGAGAATACCATGGACAAGCACACCCTCACCAACCTCATCCGTAAGTTCATCGCGCAGCGTAGCGGGATCGAATGGCGCAACTACATGCGCGACGGCAACGACACCGCCGGACGCGCTGCGTTGCGCGCCGACTACTCGCGCATCCTGAAGCACGGCAGGGACGCACGCGCTCTGTTGCGTGCCGTCGAGCTGTCCAGCATCACCGCGGAAACTATTGCCGAGCGCCTGAACACGGGCGGGCGGTTGTCGTTGGTCGGTGAACGGCTGGACTACACAACCGGCCAATACTTCCCGACTGAATACCGGGCGGCCGTCTGCAATCTGTTGTCGTCGCTCTTGATCGACCACTACGGCCACAACAACGCCACCGACGAACGCAAGCCGCTTGCCCGCGCCAGGGATTGGGCATCGCGCAACGTCGGACGTGGTGTGGCGACTCGTTGGTTCACCTGACCTTACGCATCCACCTGACGAGCCGGTGTAATCCCGGCGAAACGCCACCGGCTCAGGGCCGTGTGGTGTAGTGGAATAACAAGCCTAGAAAGGGCGTAGCAATGCGAATCTTTAACCATGTAGTCGTGTGTCTTATCACGCAGGACGACATCAAACACCGCACCGGCGAAAAGACAGGAACGACATGGGCCGAGATCGCCACGACTGACGCCAGCATCGCCATCACCCTGCCCGCTGGCAAGCGGTTGGTGATTGTGGATGAGGTTGTGCCGTGATGCACGACCCCATCATGCCAGCAACACACTTTGAGCGTCTGATGCCGCCAGACGCCATCGACCCAGCCAGCGTTGGCAAGCCGGTGCGCCGTATCCGCAGCGTGTCGGATCTGCTAACCTTACGGCAGGCCACCGCTGGGCTTGAGGCAGACTGGCGTTTGAGGCTGCAAGCCCATGTCTCACGTTCGCGTGCTTGACAAACTAGCCTGGTCTGGTATGCCGTGGGTGTACCAAGACCGCACGCTAGAGCTTTTCCTTCTGGGACCATGCCCGCCTGATTGGGCGAGTGTGGCCCCAGCCATCCGACGCAGCAACGCACGCGTCCGCGAGCGTTTGCGGCGATCACAGAGAGACACCGAGAGGATTACGCGATGACCACCGACAACGACCAGGCCGCCGTCGAGCGCGACCGGCTGATGCTGGAAGTGGCCCAGGCCACCGCTACGTGGAAGCACGCGCAGGCCGAGCGGGAGAACCACTGGTACGCCCGATTGCACAGGGAGGAGTCAGCGTGGGGCGCAGAGAAGGCCCGCGCCGACAAGGCGGAGGCCGCCAACAAGCTGCTGATCGACGAGCTTATCCCCGTTGGCTGGGAGGTGCTGACCTCGGCGGGATGCCCGCGCTGCGGCTGCGATGTGGTGGCCGAGCCAGCGATGGATGGCGACGGGTTCGTTGATGGGAATCCAGCTCGCTGCCAGTCCTGCGGACTGCCCGGGCAGGTGACATGCGATGATGACGGCGCCTATTTCTCGGCCGATGACAACCAGTGGGAGATTGAGGAGGTAGCCAAGCGTGCCGACAGGGCCATGGATGAGCGCGACCGGCTGGCGGGTCTGCTGCGCGATGCCAACGATGAACTGGGGCGATGGGATGACGGCAAGACAGGACGTCGGGACTTTACGTTGCAGGGCAGCATCGACGCCGCGCTGGCGGAGGTGGGGAAATGAGCAGCACCCAGGAATGGCGGAAGTGCTACATTTGCGGCGAGGAAGTGCTGTGGCAGACCAACGGGATCGGCTGGCACCCGATCCAGTACCACGATTGCAAGCCGGTGCCCGGTGCCCGGCTGGAGCAGGCCGAGCGCGAGCGTGACGAGGCGATCCTGGCAAACGGCAACGCGGAGGTGCGCTGCACCGAGGCGCTGGGAATGGCCGAGAAGCTGGGCGAGCGGCTTGAACAGGCGGTGGCGCTGGTGGGAGATGCGCAGTGGCTCATTTCTCCGTTTGCGCCGATGCGTGATCGCATCAGAGAGTTCCTCGCCGGCCAGCCCGCGCCGGTCAAGGTGGCGGTTGATGATGCGATGGTGTCTGTTGCACAGGATGCATTCAGGATTCGCATGGAATCGACACACGGGAATCTAACCGTAAGCCTGCGCGCCGCCCTGGTGGCTGCGCTGGCGGAGGTGGGGAAGTCATGAGTATGACATTCTGCCCGCACGGTACACGACACCCCGTGCATTGTCCCAAGTGTGAGGAAGAGATGTTTAAACCGAAACGACAACCGAAACGCATTGGCGCTGTAAATAACGACATCGGCGGGATGTTGGAGGATCTGGTCCGGGCAGCGACTGAAAGCGGAGTCTGTAATGGGCTGGACGATGACACGCAGGCGGCGTGCGACCGTATCTCCGGCGCATTCAAGCATGCCGAGCGCGAGCGGGACGAGGCGCGGGCCGCGCTCGCAATCGCTGAACAGGTGAAGGACTCACTTGGACGGGATATTGCTAGCGTGTTCGCTGGGTACGAGCAGGCGGTGGCGCTGCTGAGGGAGGTGGAGGATTCGCGGGAATGCTGTGGCGAGAAACCGCACCAGCCAGGGTGCCGACTCGGGACATTCCTCGCCGGCCAGCCCGCGCCGGTCAAGACGGTGGTGGATGATGCGATGGTGGTGCGGGCAACGCACGCATGGTTTGATGGCCCTGTAAATTGCGCTGACGGAAGCTATGGACGAATGCGCGCCGCCCTGGTGGCTGCGCTGGAGGGGAAGTCATGAGCTACGCAACATGCATAGAAGCAGCCGGAACCAAGGTGCTCAGCTACCACACGGACGGCGACTATCAGGGCAAGTGGCTGGCCCACACCGAACGCGGATTCTACGCTGGCAGTTACGGTTCGTGCAGTGGATGCGATTGGCGCGAGGCCGAGCTCGGCCACATCTCGTACTGCGACGAGAACCGCGAGTCGCTGGCGGCAGCAATCGACGCGGGGATCGGACGCGAGATCCTGAAGGCCGAGCCGATGAGCCTGGAGCATCTGATCAAGGAGATAGAGGCGGGCTATTACGACGACCCCGAGGCGTGCATCGCCTGGGCTAGGCAGGCAGTGGCCGACCTGGCGCGGGCGCGGAAGGGGGAGGGATGATCGACGCACAAGAAGTTATCCGCGCCTACCAGTCTGGCGAAAAGCCAACGGCAATTGCAAAGCGTATGGGGATAAGCAAGACCTGCGTGTTCTCGAAGCTGGTCGGCGTTCCTCGCATTCACCGCATAGGCAACCGAATGAAGAAGCAGCGCGAGTACCGAGTGTGGCTGGATCTGCGTAAGCGGGTGTTCCGCGACATCCGCGCACCTGGACTGTTCTTCGACGACTACGCTCATTTCCTCGCTCACATGGGGCCGTGCAACGGGCGCTACCTAGTCCACCCGCGAGGAGCAGACTACGGGCCAGCAACCTGCCGATGGGGTACGCTGTCCGAAGCACGCTCGCGCAGTTTTGCCATTGACACAGCCCCAGAAGTCTCTAAACAACACACTCACCCCTAACAAACCAGGGAAAACCAGTGTCCTACGTCATCCACTCCGCGAAGGGCTACCACCAGTGCCAGTCGCGCCCCACCCGCAACATCGAGGGTTCGACCCTCTACGACACCGCCGAGGAGGCTGAGAAGGTCGCCTTGTTCTTGGGCATTCCGTCATTCAAGATCTCGCGCATCAGCGATGACTGCGCCGAGGCTTGCCGCGAGCAGGCCCGCGAGGACCTGAAGCGCGAACTCTTCCGCAAGCAGCGTGAGGCGGCCAATGCCACTGCCTGAACTCACCACGCGCAAGGAGTTGCCGTCCGTCCTGCTGTACGGCCCGCCTGGATCGGGCAAGACCAGCTTCGCGGTTGGCGCTCCCAAGCCATACTACCTCGACATTGAGGGTAGTCTCGGCCCGATGGCAGACGCCGTTCCCAGCATACGGCCCAAGACGTTCCCCGAGGTCATGGCCATCCTCGCTGCGTTGGTGCAGGAAACGCACGAGTACGGCAGTGTGGTGATAGACACCCTCGACCATCTCGTTCCGCTCATCGACCAGCATATCTGCGAGACTGAAAACGTGGATGACGTGCGCCGCCTCGACAAGCGCGACGGATTTGGTTCGTCTGGCAAGGCTGAGGCTAAGCAGATGTTGCGCGTGTTTAACGCTGCGGATGCCCTGTCGAAGAAAGGTGTCTGGACCATCCTCCTGGCGCACAGCGCAGTCAAGACCAACGACAACCCGAGCGGTGATTCGTTTGCTGAGATCGCGCCGAAGATGAACAAGCCGGTCAATGCAGTGGCCATTGAGCGTGCGCGGATCGTCATGTACACCAGTCGCAAGATCATCCTGAAGGATGCCGACGACGGTGAGCGCAAGGTGGCTGTCGCCAGTGACGATACCTGCTACCTGACCACGCGCCCGACAGGGCCTGTGATGGCCAAGAACCAGTACAACCTGCCCAACGGCACGCTGCGTACTGATTGGTCGTCCTTTATCGGCGCGTTCAACGCCTACAAGGTGGTCAAGTGAACTACCTCGTCACCGTAGCTGGGCATCCGTCCCAGTTCTACTTTGAGACAAGGGCCGAGGCTGAAGCCATGGCCGATAAACTCACCGGATGGGGCGAAGTCTCCATCTGGCACAAGACCACCACCATACCCAAGGAGAACACCCCGTGAGCTTTCTCACCGACCTCGCCAACGACATCAAGAACAACCCCGACGCGGGAAAGGACCCCGGCAAGCAGCCGATCCCGCCGGGGCGCTACACCGCCCTCATCAACAAGGCCGAGGAGGAGCCGTACCTGTACGGTTCGTACAAGGAGGCCGACTTCATCGCCGACTTCATCGCCGCCAAGATCGCTGACCCGAGCCTGGTCCCCGGTTCGCAGTTGTCGGTGGAGTTTGAGATCATCGAAGGGACCGAAACTGGCCGCAAGGTGTGGGACCGACTGGTGTTCGCCGCCGCGTCCAACCACCCTGACTTCCCCAAGAAGAACGGCAAGGGCAAGTTCACCGCTGAGAACCTGGTCAGCATGAACCAAGACTTCATACGCGCCCTGTTCAAGCGCGCTGCTGTCCCGCCCGAACTCATCGAAAAGGACGGATTCGCCTCGCTGCTGAATCGCACGATGGTTCTGGATCTGAAGGTGGAGATGGACAAGAAGGGGGTCAACCGCAACAAGGTGGACTACATGATCCGCGACGACATCGGGAAGCCGAAGGAAAACAACTCTCCACGTCCGCAGGCTACCGACGAAGAGCCTCCTTTTTGATCTAGTCTTCGACGGTTTCTAGATGACGGTAGTTCGAGTAGGAATCTAGTGACAAGCCGGGAAAGACCGGCATTTCATCCCTCAACGCACGATTGCCAACCATCATACAAAACGGCCGCGCTCAGTCGCCGCCATGGCAAAGGGGAGTAGGGGTACTCCAGCGTGGTGCGAGTCCACGGTTGAGGGTCTTTTACGCTGAAGTCGTATAGTGGGATTACGGCTGATTTGTATCCAGCATACGGGGGTTCGATTCCTCCCTTCAGCACCAATCCACCAGGCTTTCCAAAGGAAACGCCATGACACCCTTCGAACTCGACCACTACACCGGATACACCAGCAACGCCGAACTCGAAGCCGAGGCCCGCGAGCAGCAGGAGCGCGACCGCTGGCACGAAGCGTACCAGTCGCTCGTGATCAAGGTTTTCCCCGACTGGCACAAGGACATGCCCGAGTGCCACATGTGGGAAGTGTACAGGATCGAACACGACGCCACGTTCAGGACTGAAGAAGTGTATATCACTCGTGGATTGTCGCAGACGTTTGATGGCGCTTGTGCGTGTGCCAAGTACGCCGCTTACGAGTACGCTGATCTTGTGGCGAAGGGGGAGTGATGAAAACTTGTAACGAAGAAGCGATTAAAGCCATGGCGAATGTCCTTGCCGGAATGGTTGACGAGGATCACGCAAGTTACTACTCTGACGCAATGTACGTCCTGAATGCTATCCGTGAGGGGCGTGTTCCCGGTGTGATTATTTCAGAATCAGAAGCGCCTGAGTACGACATTCGATAATGACTGTCCAACTCAGGCCCTACCAGCAGCGGGTGGTTGACTCCATCCGCAGGGCACTCAACGCTGGACTAAAGACACCGTGCGCGAGTGTCGCAACAGGCGGTGGTAAGACCTGGATCTTGACCACCATGGCGCAGACATTTAACCAAAAGATCAAGCGGTGCCTGACACTAACCCACGTTAAAGAACTGGTGGGTCAGTTGTCGGCAGCCGCCAGCCAGATCGGCCTAGACCACGGCGTGTACGCTGCCAGCCTCTACCGCCGCGACGTTAAGCACATGTACGTCATAGCGCAGATTCAGTCAGTACACAAGCGCATGTACGATCTTGGCAAGTTCGACGTGGTGTTTGTGGACGAGTGCCACCTCATCAGCGACGAGGATTCCAGCATGTACCAGCGTGCGCTGGATGTGCTGCGCACGTTGAATCCCGATGTGCGCGTTGTGGGTCTGTCTGCCACGCCGTTCCGCATGAAAGAAGGGCTGGTGTACGGGCCTGGCAAGATGTTTGAGTCGTGCGTTGAGCATGTGACGATGCGCGAGTTGATCGAGACAGGCTACCTCACCCCGCTCATCGGCAAGAACGCCGACCGCAAGTTCGACGCCAGCGCCCTGCACATGCGCGGCGGTGACTTCATTGCTGGCGAGTTGGAGGATTACATGGCCGACCAGATCAAGGTCAGCCAGGCAGTCAGCGAGTTGGTGGCCCAGTGTGCCGACCGCAAGAGGACGCTGGTGTTCTCGTCTGGCAACAAGCACAGCCGCATGATCGTCGAAGAGCTAGAGAAGCTGGGTCAGACTGCTGCGCTAGTCAACGGCGAGATGGGACTGGTAGAACGCGATGCCGTAATCGGCGCATCCCGTTCGGGCGCGGTGAAGTTCCTGGTCAACTGCGCCGTGCTGACCACCGGATACGACGATCCCGCCATTGACTGCGTGGCGATCCTGCGACCGACGCGCAGCCCCGGCTTGTTGTTGCAGATGGCTGGGCGTGGACTGCGACTGTCACCGGGCAAGCAGTCGTGCTTAATCCTGGACTACGGCGGTTGTTTGTCGCACTTCGGGCCGCTCGACATGATCGAGAATAGCGTCCGCGCTACCGGATCAGCCAAAGAGCCAGGCGCGTGCCCAACCAAGACATGCCCCGAGTGTTCGCGAGTGATCCACGCTGCGCGGATGACGTGTGATTGTGGGTATGTGTGGACTAAGAAGTTAAATCACGATGAGAAGGCCAGCACCGAGGCGGTGATGTCTGGTATGCGCGAGGTGGCGGTGCAGCGAGTGTCATACAGCGTTCAGCCGACCAAGGTTCCTGGCTGTCCAACCACGCTTCGCGTCACATATTGGGCCGACGTGATGACCCTGATCTGCATGGAGTTCTTGAGTGTGGACGCCAAGTCGCACCCATACGCGCACCGCAAGGCGCTGCAATGGCTGCGAGATACGCCAACACGCGAGGTAGAAGGTAGGTTGTTGAAGGTCGAAGGGTCTACCATCCGTGGTACGTTCAACGGAACTACACAAGATGTAGTGGACGCTGTTTCCTTGCTACCTTACTGCAAGTCGTTAGAGTCACCGACCCACATCCACGTTGCGCCCGATCCCGAGCGCCCTAAGTACGCGAGAGTGTACAGGAGGAGTTTTAAGTGAGCGAAGATCAAGACTGCGACAACGACTGGCTGAAGGAACTTCGCAAGGAAGAGGCTGCGCGTAGGGCGAAGATCGTGGATGCGATGCCTGACGAAGATGAAGATGGGCTGCGCGGAGGATGACCACTGACCGCAACGCCCAGGTAATCGAGCTTGCCAACCTCGGATACCGTCTTATACCGTGGCAAGGACGAACCAATGTCACATCACCCAGCCGCCCACTCTTCGCCTGGAAAGACAAGCGGCTCACGCCAGCCGAAGTCGAAGCGTGGACCAGCCTCCGACCAACCGCAGACTGGGCCGTCATCCCCGAGTCAACGTGTGTGTTCGACCTCGAACAAAAGCACGGCCTCGACGGTCGCCGCGATTTTGAAGAGTGTCTCGCAGACTGCGGACTGTCGTGGGATCGCGCTGTCAACGGGTGCGCTGTCACACGAACTAAGTCTGGAGGATGGCACGTTTGGTATCGGCAGCCGAGCACTCAGCAGCTTGTCGGAGGCCACCACATTCGGCCTGGCGTTGAGTGCAAGGCTGTCAATGGATCGGTCCATATCCCCCCTAGTTTCGGATACGTTCCGGTCACACGCCTTGGGCCTTCTGGCGAGTTACCAGAAGTTCCTAGTGGATTGGCAGACCTCTGGGTTAGTGCCAAGTCTAAGCGAGGAACCGCCAAAGACTACCGCCGCACCCTCTTCGGAGTAGGCGAGCGCCGGGCCATGCTGTGCTCGTGCGCTGGTAAGCTGCGCGACGGGCTGGGGATGGACGACGAAGAACTGTTCGCGTCGTTGATCGCCATTCGCGACCGGCGATGCGAGGACCCAGCGACATTCGCCGATGACGAGATTCGCGGCATTGCCCGTGACTTCAGCAAGAAAGAGATTCATGGAAGCGAAGCCCTTGCCCTATGTGGCGAACCACTCGCAAAAGCAGTCAACCGATTATTTGACCGATGAGTCTCTGATCTGCCCAACGCCGTTGTTCCGTCACTGGTACGACTGGCACATGGCGTCGGCTCCCAGACCCCAGCCGTTCATGGCGATGCTCGCGGCAATCCCGACCTTTGGGATTATGATGGGCAATCTCTACCGTGGCCCGACCGGGCTGAAGGCTAACCCGTACATCGTGTGTCTGGCTGATACGGGTGAGGGTAAGGACTGGCCCCGGCGCATGGGCAAGCATCTGCTCAAGTCCTGTGGTCGGGCCAACTGCATCGGCGCGGACGTGTGGGGTTCTGACTCTGGCGTTGAGCGCGAACTGTCCGAGAACAACGAGTTGCTGTGGTACATCGACGAGCTTAATCCTTTTCTGCGTGACATCAAGAACCCCAACTGCCCGGCGTACAAGAACAACATCGTCACCTACATGCTCACCATGTCGGGCGGTCTGGCACACGACGGTAAGAGCCTGAAGGACGGCGAGGCCACGATCAAGATCGCTGACCCGATGCCGTCGATCTTCGCCTGCGCCCAGCCGGACGAGTTCTTCCAGATGTTGGATGACCGGCTTGTTGCTAATGGGTTCGTCAACCGCAATCTCATCTTCCTCGGTCACTGGATTCGCCGCGTTGAGTACGGTCGTAAGCCGAAGATGCTGGAAGAGTGCATGCCGCCTGAGTTGGTTAAGCACTACGAGGATGCGTCGAAGTCGGTGGTCAACAATGCCGCGATGATCTGTGGTGTTCGTAAGAAACTGTTTCGTTACACAATCAGCAAAGAGGCTATCGAGTTCGACAAGTTCATGCACGATTCGTGCGAGACTCTGCGTCTGGCGTCGTCTATGAACCGCGACAGCACAGGCAAGAACATCGTCGTGCGCTCGCAGGAAAAGACATACCGCCTCGCCATGATCCACGCTTGGTCCAAGGACCACACTAAGAAGGTGATTGAGGCCGACAGTCTTGAGTGGGCGTGGCGCTTATGCAAGATCAGCGACGATTTCATCATCTCGCGCTGCCTTGGGTCTAAGCCGGTTGACGGTAAATACGAGTTGAACATGGAGCATATGCACAAGGTCATCAAGCGGACTGGCGTTGACGGCGTGTCACGCAGTGACTTGGTGAAGCGTTGTAAGATGCCCAGTGAGATGTTCTTTGATATCCTCCGCATGCTCCAGGTGGCTGGGCTAATCAAGGAGGAAGAGGGAAAGAACGGCAAGGGACTCCGCTACATCGCTCTTGACACCCCAGAAACCGAAGTTAATTACACAAGCATCACCGCCAAGTCTACACAGACGGAGGCACCATGAGCAACGGCGAGCATGTAATAGTTGCTAGACTGTGTGAAATGTGCGGATCCCTGTTTAGGCACAGACGCACAGGCAAGAAAACAACTTGCAACAAGTGCTCTCGAATTATTCAAGGAAGAACTACGCGAAAGCACGGCGCTAGGGCGGCTCACGACGCTACCCACAATAGCGAGTACTCTTCGTGGCGATCAATGAAATATAGGTGCTGCAGTCCTGGAAGTAAGGACTATGGACGATATGGAGGATCAGGCATCACCGTGTGTTCCGAGTGGGAGAACGACTTCAATAGGTTTCTTTTAGACATGGGAGATAGGCCGGCTGGTACAACATTGGATAGGGTAGATAACGATAAGGGCTACTGCAAAGAAAACTGCCGGTGGGCCAGCCCGGTGCAGCAAGCTATAAACAGAAAGAACACGGCTTATCATGTGTACAACGGCGAAACATTCCGAGTAGTTGACCTGGCAAAATTGCTAGGCATCTCTGTCGGAGCAACCCACCTCAGAATAAAGCGAGGAAAGCTATGATTATCCACAACAACGAGCAGGGATCCCCCGCTTGGCTTAGTTCTAGAAGCGGTGTCATCACCGCCAGCATGTTCAGCACCGCCCGCGAGAAGCTGAAGTCGGGCCTTCCGTCCGCTGCCGCCAAGTCCTACGCTGTGCGCGTGGCGATTGAGCGATTGGGCGGGCAGCCCCTCGACGACGGCATGGACACCTGGGCCATGAAGCGCGGCCGGGAACTGGAACCCGCTGCCCGTGCGCGCCACGCCAGCGCCATCGGCACCGCTGTCCTGACCGCCGGGTTCGCAACCACCGACTGCGGTAAGTACGGCGCAAGCCCCGACGGCCTGATCAACGACGACGGCATGGCGGAGTACAAGTGCCTGGTTGCGCCTGACCGCATCGCCCGTGTGGTGTTGGAGGACGACATCAGCGAGTTCGAGGATCAAGTCCAGGGACAGATGTGGGTGTGGAACCGGAAGTGGGTGGACTTCTGCGTGTACCTGCCGCAGTTGTCGAAGGTCGGGATGGACCTGTACAAGCGGCGAGTGCTGCGCGATGATGCGTTCATCGCAAAGATGCAGGCTGACCTGGCTGAGTTCGATAAGATCGTTCAGACCAATGTGTTCAAGCTGCGCGGGAATCTGCCCGCTAAGCGGGAGGAGTTTTGAGTTATGCTTGCTGCCATTTTTACGCTACCTTGTGGATTTGTTGAAGCACATTCGTCTGGAAGCAGGTACATTTGCCCAGAGTCAGCGCGACAAGACTCCGACAATGACACCGTTGTTCTTGTTGGCAATTCCGCCGACGCTGTTTCACAGCTGCTGGCCAGTGGGTGGGAGAGCGAAAGCGAGGACTATGAAGGAGCGGAAAACAATTTCGTGTCAGTAAGGAAGGGGCAAGAGAACCTAATTGTCACTGACAAAAGCGACTATTACTGTGCTTTTGTTCTTGCTACGGAGACAGCAAAAGCACTGCGCCTAGCAAAGCGCGAGGACAGGGTCACGCTGTTTAGGGCGATACTTTACCGCACACTTCCGTCTAAAGCTGACCAGTGAACCTGTCCTTCGACCTAGAAACCAGCAGCGAAGCAGACATCGAAGAGGTTGGCGCGTGGAACTACTCGCGCCACCCTTCGACCCGCGTGCTGTGTGGGGCGTTCCGCATCGGCGGCGAGTACGTCAACTGTTACGATTTGACCACGTGTGATGCCCCGTGCGAGTGGAAGCTTGCGGTGCAGGAAGGCTGGGATATTTGGGCTGATAATTGCAGCTTCGAATATTCCATTATAACGAATGTTTTGCCACAATGGCCACAGCCGAAGCTCAATTCGTGGCGAGACTTTCAGTGGGTCGCGTGTTGTGCAGCAAGACCAGTTGGTCTAGCCAAGCGTGCTGCGGCCCTGGGGATTGTCGAGCAGAAGGACAAGAAGGGCACGGCCCTCATCAACTTCTTCTGTAAGCCAATCTCAAGCGGTGGCAAGAAGGGTCAGTTCCGCCTTCCCGCTGAACACCCCGACCGCTTCGCTGAGTTAATGGCGTACTGCGCGCAGGACGTGCGTACTTCTGTGGCTACACGCGAGGCCATGCGCGCACTCACGCCAGACGAGCTTGCATTCTGCCTGACCACCTGGCGCAGGAATGCGGGCGGTACCGCAATAGACACCGATCTAGTTCGGTCCTTGCTGGCTATGACTGACACCAGCCGCACCGTCATCGGTGTAAAGCTGGAATCGGAAACCGGATTTGCTGCGGTCGATATATCTAACCACGCGAAGGTCTTAGCCCATGTCAAGAACGCCGGCGCTGTATGCGAGTCCGTGGCCAAGGCTGCGATTAAGGACACCCTGGCGCAAGATATCCCCGAGGAAGCGCGCCTTGTTCTTGAAGCACGTCAGGCGCTTGGCAAGACTTCGCTGGCTAAGCTCGACAGCCTGCTTAAATCCGTGGGCGATGATGGGCGCTTGCGATTCCTAATCCGCCCCCACGGTGCCGCTGCCGGACGTGATACAGGACTTGGAGTCCAGCCTCAGAACCTCCCCCGTGGCGAAAAAGGGCTGGACCCCGACGTACTGATACCCCTAGCGAAGGCAGGAGACACCGATGGATTCCTCAAGAATAGCTACCGTAAGGCAGGTGGGAAAACAGTATTCGACCCTTTGGGCGCTGTGGTTTCGTGTATCCGAGGATGCTTCGCAGCAGCGCCTAGCCGCGTACTGTTGCAATGCGATTGGGCCAGTATTGAGCCGCGCATTGCAGCCTGGATCGTCGGCGACACCGACATCCTCGACTTCTTCCGCAACTACGACGCAAACGGAGGGCCTGACCTTTACCAAAACTTCGTCGCCTCCTTGATGGGCGTCGACCCGCTCACAGTCAAGGGCGATCTTCGGCAGTTAGGTAAGGTGGGTGAACTGCAAAACCTGTACGAGTCTGGCGAGAAGTCGATACAGAAAGCGGCCAAGGACATGTACGGGTTGAATCTGGATCTCGACATCTGCGTGCAACTGAAGGACGTGTGGCGGGCCAAGCACCCACTGCACACGGCGATGTGGCGTGCGTTGAATGACGGCGCAATCGCCGCAACCAAGCAGCCCAACCGCCCGCTGCGGTGCGGTAAGATCGGGTTCTGCCACGACGGCAAGGATCTGCGGATGCGGATTCCGAGTGGCCGGTTGGTGACGTTCCCCGAAGCGCGCATCGAACCACGCGAGACACCGTGGGGCACGATGCAGGATAGCCTCGTTAACATGACTGTGCTGCATGGGAATTGGGTGGAGGATACCAACCACGGAGGCAGTATTTATAACCAAGTTGTTCAGGGTACAGGTGCGTGCCTAATGCGCTTCGCCGCCCGCAACCTGGAAGCCGCTGGGTTTGATGTGGTGATGCGTGTGCATGACGAGTTGGTGGTGGAAGCTGAGTCAGAGCAACGGTTTGAGGAGTTCAAGAGAATCATGTTGACGCCACCTCCGTGGGCGTTAGACCTACCAATCAACGGCGGTGGCTGGACAGGCCCGCGCTTTAAGAAGGATTAGCCATGCCATCAAGTATCATCTTCCTGCATGACGACGAAAAGAGCAACCTCAGGGTAGGACTTCCCAAGCCTGCGTGGAGTTTGTACCAATCTAGCCGATACGCACGAGAGCAGCGTGTTATGCAATGGCAGCGGACACCTCGCGGCCGGCGGTGGATGCGGAAGGTTGCCGAGTGGCAGAAGCGGGACGACGAGTACCGCAAGCACGTCACTGTAAGCCGTGTGATTCAAGCAATGCCAAGTGGTGGGTATGACTTCGACGCAGAGGGCGTTGTTGCCTGGCTTTACGATCACGGATACCTGAAGGACAGCGAATGACCACACCCACCCGCCAACGCAAACCACGCGAGGAGGAGACTACTGATGACGACGAGATCCACGAAGAGCGCGATGTGGGGGAGCTTGAGCCTGGCGAGCCTGGCGACGGGCGAATCATCCGCAAGCGGTTGGAGGATTGAATGATCACCGGTGAGCTTCTTGTTATCGAGCAAGTGCTTGCGCCGGACGGGTCGGTACACGAACGGCTGTATTCGGCCTTCTTGCATGACGGAGAAGTCGCAGTCTATCACTGGTCTGACGGCAACATGGAGTGCGACTGTAACCGAGCTAGCATATGTGGGCACGCCGATGTTGCTTGCAATGGCGGTGAGCCAACCTACAAACTCAACCTACTTCGCGCCGACACGCGCGATGTTCTTTACCGGGAGTTCTGACATGGGGATGTTCGATTACGTTGATGTTCACGAGGAAGTTACCTGCGTGAAATGCGGAACGAAGTTACACGGCTTTCAGTCCAAGTCCCACGGGTGCCGCCTTGACCACCTAGATTATCGGGACTGCTACTACTTTTATTCCTTTTGCGATGGCTGCGGCGACTCGTTCGCGTTTAGACGCGAAGAGTTCCGCAACGGTCGGCGCGTACCAGCAGCACAAGGACTATCCGATTTTACTCTCATCCACAAAGCATCCGAATTGGGGGGCGACGAATGAGCAACTGCAACGCCTGCATTCACCGCGACCGTGACTGCGTGATTGACCCGCCCGAAGGCGTCGATTGCCGCCAGTACCACCCGACCATCCTCTCACAAATACCACCCTCACGCGGAACCACCGCAGGAGAACTGACCCGTATGCACGTTGAATCCGAGAACCCCGACCACTACCGCACAAAGTCGGTCGAGCCGATTGACGCCATGCGGTCGTGGGCTGGCGACGTCGGCTTTGCCGCGTACTGCCGCCTCAGCGCGATCAAGTACCTCGCCCGCCTGGGCGAGAAGGATGAGCCAGTCATTGAGGCCAAGAAGGCTCAGGTCTATCTGCGTTGGCTGGTTGAGACTTTGGAAGGTAAGGAGTTGAGCAAGTGAATACCATTAAGTACACCAATAAGCACCTTGCCAATTTGCAAGGTGGCGGGTATGCACTTTATTTATCGTCATCGCCAACATCTGTTGATGATTTCAAGATTAGAGAAGAGGCACGTATGCGTAAGTATCCTGACGCTGATCCCATGGTAATACTGGAAGTCCGAGAATCCACCGACCGAGAGCATGCTATTTTAGCCCACGCAGTGGCGAGGAGTTGAGCAAGTGACCTACCCAGAGTTCGCCAAGTGGCCGAGCATCCAGCGCCTGTCGTCCGAGGTGTGCTACGTCACCGAGAAGGTAGATGGAACTAATGGTGTTATCTTCATACCCGACACTCCCGATAAGCCTGTCCTTGCGGGCAGCCGGGAGCGTTGGCTTACCAACGAGGACGGGACGCCGCCTGAGAAGGGGAAGGATAACTTCGGCTTCGGTGCGTGGGTGTATGAGCGGGCCGATAGCCTGCGTGCGCTTGGCCCAGGCATGCACTATGGAGAGTTCCACGGAAAGGGCATCCAACGCCACTACGACCTGTCGGATCGCCGGTGGGCATCGTTCGAGTATTGGCGCAGCGACATCGCTATCCCCGATGTGTGCGTTGTTCCGGTGCTGTACGAGGGCGAGCCGACCAACGGCGTTTGGGATGAGTGGATCGCGTACCTTAACGAAGCTGGTTCAATGCTGTACCCCGGCTTCCGTAAGCCAGAGGGTGTCGTCATCACCTTCAAGAACATGCGCGCCGCCAAGTTCAAGCGGTTGTGTGAGAACGACAAGATCCACAAGTCGCAGCAAGGTCGCAAGTGAAACGCACACTCATCCTCTCCGACCTCCACATCCCGTGGGTACACGAGGACGCGCTTGCGTTCTGCCGGGCCGTGCGGGACAAGTACAAGACCGAGCAAGTCATCAGCGTTGGCGATGAACTTGACTGGCATTCCTGCTCATTCCACGACCATGATCCCGAACTGCCAAGCCCCGGCGACGAGATCAAGATGGCAATTCCGATGGTCGCCAAGTGGCGGCAGGCGTTCCCCAAGATGCGGCTTGCGCGCAGCAACCACGGCGACATGCTGGCGAGGAAGATGCTCAGCAGCGGGCTTCCCGAGTCCGCGCTGAAAGCCTACGCCGATCTGTACAACACGCCCGGCTGGACCTGGGAGCCGGAAATAATCGAGGACATGCATGGTATCCCGCTCATCATCCGCCACTCATTCGGGAGAAACATACGATCTGCACTCACCCGTGTCGGTGATGCGTGTATCGCCTACGGTCATCATCACACTGTTTTCGGAGTTGAATACCGCAACAACCTACGCTATCGTCAGTGGGCCATGTGTGTCGGGTGTCTTATCGACCCTGGGCATCGAGCCTTCGCATACGACCGTCAAAACCTCGACCGTCCGTTCTTGGGATGTGGTGTGGTCATTGACGGCTCTGCCATCCCCGTCCCCATGTACACAAACGCCAGCGGACGCTGGATCGGAAAGGTCTAAGATGCCAGACATCACGATGTGCAACGCAACCAACTGCGCCAACAGCAAGACCTGCCGCCGGTCGCCGGACAGCGGAACCATCCCCGACGAGTACCGCCAGACATGGACCAACTTTATGCCCGGCGTGATTGACGGTAAGCGGCCCGACTGCCATGCTTACTGGATGGTGCCGATGGACGTTATTCGGGAGCGCCGCCGTGCTAACTGACACGATCCCGGCGCCTGGGTGGTGGCTGTGTGGTCTGATCGACCGCCGCGCTACTCCGGCCTACTGGCCTGAGGTGCTGAGTGAGGTTCTGTCGGACGGCTCAGTCCGTGCGATGATCGACGGGCTCCCGATCCAAGGCTACACCAACGACCCCGCCGCCGTGCTAGAGTGGGTGCGCGAAGGGAAGCTACCATGATCGTCGGTGTTGACCCAGGTTTGAAGGGTGGCCTTGCTCTGCACGACATCGTTGTGCCAATGCCGGTACAGGACGGGAAGATATGCGGGATATTCCTATCCGGTTACTTGCGGCCGGTTAACCAGAGAGTTGCCTACGTCGAGAAGGTAGGCGCCATGCCTAAACAGGGCGTAGTTTCTATGTTCAACTTCGGGTTCGGCTGCGGCACAATCGAGGGCGTTCTTCTCGCTCTTGGCTACATCGTCCGCTACGTCACCCCGCAGCGATGGAAGAAGGTTGTGCTTGGCACCGAGTACACCCACGACAAGGAGGGCGCTATCGCCTTCTGTCGTAAGCACTACCCGAACGTGGACCTCATACGGCCGCGATGCCGAACGCCACACGACGGTATGGCTGACGCGATCTGCATCCGTGAGTACGGGCTGATCGACCAAAGCTAACACGAACACGAAGAAGTAACCTCAAGAGAAAAACTTCGCCTTAACACTGAAAGCTAACGCTCACGACGTTAGCTTTCTTTTTTGTGTTACAGTTTTCCGAGGCCGAACCCGATCAGCACCCCGGCCAGCAGAGCTACGACGGGGTTCTGCCCCATGTACACGATGCGCTTGAGAACTTCCATGGTGTTATCCTTTCGCTTTCTTCATTTGATCTCGCTTGGCGATTGCAAGGTATCCAGTAGTGGCAGCGGTGGCGATAGCCCCAGCCCCACCGAGAATAGACAACCAAGGCGCTCCACCGCCAGCCAGTACAGGCAGGATCTTGGTAAGGATGGCCTCCGCCACGGCGTCGGTATCAACGCCAGTCTTTTCGATCTTCTCGCTGTTCGACGTGCCGACTAGCTTGAACGGAACCGGGGTGGGGACGATCTTCCCCTCGGCGGTAGTAACAGGGATCGTAACTGATCCACTCCACTTGTAGTCCGTCCTCTCCTCGCTCCGCGTAGCGCAGCCGGCGAGGGCGATGCAGATAAGGAACGGTACGGCGCACTTCAAGGGTGCCCCTTAGACAGCAGAGACATCCCGATCCACACCAAGATCGAGCCAACGCCGCCACTGGCCAGACCCAGCGACCCCGCCATCAGCGCGGCCATCTGCTTCTGCCCTTTCTGGATGTTGATGTACTCAACGATAGCGTCCAGCTTGCCGCCTTGCTCTTCCATCTTGCGGTTAAGCTGGTCGATGGACTTGGTAAGCCCAGCAATCTCGACCTGCTGGGCCGCAACCACTGATGCCATACCGTCTTGTGTCAGAGAACGCATGTTGATATTATCGGTGTCGGACATGGTAATCAAGCTCCGATTGATTCAAGTTTTCTACGCATCAAAGCGCACTCAAGAGCGAGAGCCTGGTCGTACCGGACGCCATACCGATCCCTGCTTTCACCAGTATCTTCGTCTATCCAGTTATCATGAACGACTATCCCGGTAGAAAGTGCGTCGATTCCATGCGCGTCAAAGGCTTCAACGATGCGCTGGGCAACGACGCCAACATGCCACTTACCAGATTTGTCTACATTCATCTTGAATCGGCTGAACTTAACGTCGGCCCATGCGTCAAGCCAAGATTCAGGGATGTCAGAAACGTCAGACTTTTCGCGTTCGTCAGAAGTATTGATGGCCCCCACCGAGGCGTAAATGGTTCCGCATCGCTTGGCGGCTGAGCCAAGATCCTGTGCAGCATCGTTTGCCGGGGAAAGGGAAAGTGTCCCCGCCGGTGATCCGAACACCCACGCATCGTGGATAAGCCCGGTGTCCCCGCGCCGTACTCTGACCGTGGCAAAACCCCATCCACCAGATGACGTTTGCTGAATCTCCGCAATAGGAAGGTCGTCGCCAGTAGAGCTAACCGTACCACGAAGCTCCAGCTTTCCAGACAGGCTGGCGTAACCGTAGTCGGTGGACGTTCCCGCTCCAGGCTGACAGGTGATAGTCGGCTTGGTGGTGTTAGAGCCAATGCCAACGCCTGTCCCCGAGTAGGCCAGCGGCGACCCGTTGTTTACGCCGTTGCCGATAGCGATTCCTCCGCCGGTTGACGTTACCGCCTTGCCGAGTGCGATGGAGTAGCTACCGTATGCTCTAGTGTAGTAACCAATGGATATGGCCGCGCTATTTGCATCGGCGTTTCCGGCAATGGCTTCTCGTCCTATTGCTATACACGCCTCCCCGTGCGAGCTAGAAGCGTACCCCATTGCACCGGCTCCCGGCTGGGTCGGGCTGTCGGCAACGCACTCTCGCCCAAACGCAAACGTCGCAAGACCATTGGCCTGACACTGGTAGCCGTACGAGATAGAGGCGATGCCTGACCCGCCAAGAGTATCGGTTGACGAGAAATATCCGCCGGCAAGGCTGGCACGGGCGTAGGCGCGAGTCTCCTCGTTAAGAGCCGCCGACTTTGTACCAGCCGCCTGCACGTTCTTACCGAAAGCGAAGGCGCAGTAGCCAGACCCGTCGTTAGGCGATGCTGGGTTTCCGGTGCAGGCGGATGCCCCGCCGACCATGGACGCAACACCATAGGCAACTCCGTCGTGACCAAAGGCCGAGCTATATGTTCCATACGCCGCACCGTTACGGTTAAACGCTACGGAGAACAATCCGATGTTATCTGAATCGCCCCACGAGTTCGCAAAATTACCTCCGTCAAGACCAACCCAATAGCTGTTCTGATTGTCGGTAGGGGTGGTGTCCGACCCACCACACCGAAGCGCAGACCGTGCTGGCAAGAAAGTATGCTCATTCGCACGGCCCTCTGTTCCAACTCCTGTCGGGAAAACACCGATGTTAGACAGATGATCCGCGATTGTTTGCTGTGTGTCAGCCCCAGTAGCCAACGCTACGGCGTCGCTAATATCAGTGCCTGCGCCAACAGAGGTGGCGGTTGATGCGGCTGCGAAGTAAAACCCCGTTCTATCCGTCTTTACAGCAAGATAGCCATTCGCCTCAAGAACCGGAAGGTCGGTGGACGCAAGTAGGTCCGCGCTCTTTATTTTTAGCGACCTGTCAATCGAGTTCTGCTGAACCTGATCGTCCCGGCACAGGCGGTCGAAGCGGTCCTCAATAGACTCACGAAGATTACCGCCTTCGTTCTTAATGTCGGTGTCCTGAGTCAGATCCGCCTTCGGTTCGATAACAATAGAATATCCATTAGTTACCGCAGTGGTGAAGGTAATGCTACCACCAGCCTGCTCGCCAGCACCAGTAACCGTGTAGTCGGTGGTTAGTGTCTTGACAGTCTCCACGCCATCAGCATCCGCCACAGTCACCCGAAGGTCGGCGTCCTCGAAGAACTTGAACGTCACCGGATACGGCCCGGTGATCCCGGTGCCGGTGTAGCTGTTACGAGTGACGTTGCTGGGAATGGTCATGGGCGTGTCCTAATGTTATCGTGTGTTTACAAAGATCAACGGCTAACGTTGAACGGGTTTCCTGCGAGCTTGGCCCGCCAATCGTCACCAAAGACCAGCTTCGCCAACTGTGCGGACGGGATTGCCACAGGCGATGCAACCGAACCAGCACCAAGGATAGCTCGGCCAAACTGCTCGCCGTCCACTTCCTCGCCACTAGCCAGCTTGATGGTCTGGCGGGTGAGTCGGGCTGCGCTTTCCAGCGGTCGGACGGCGGCGATGTTGGCGTTTGTGCCGCCGGCGAACGCCACATCAGACACCACGCGCCCCATCGCAGTAGTGTCGGCAAACGCCTTCAACTGCTGCTTGGTCATCCACATGGCGTAGCCTTCGCCGTCCTTGGGACCGAACTTCCCGCCCTTCAGCGCGTACTCAGCGGCGTAGTTAGCCATGGCGGCAACGATCACGCCCCACCACATGGACGCAGCAAGCGCCAGCCAGGTCTTGTAGTCGTCACGCCGGAAGTTCTGGCCAGCCTTCATCATCTGGTTAAGCTGGGTGATGTTGTAGTTGCCAAAGATTGTCAGCAGGCGCTTCCACTGGTTTTGGTGAAGCGATGTCATTTCCGACTCTTCGCCAGACCCCATGGTGTCGCGGATAAGCTGATCCGCCGCCTGGATAGCGGTGGCGTCGTCCATTCCCTTCTTCAGATACCCCTCGTAAGCGGTAATCCAAGTAGGGATGTCGATGGACCCCTGCATCACGGCGAACCCGCTCATACCAGCCTTAGCCATACCTGCACCAAGCGGGGTGGCGTTGATGGCGGCGAAGGCGTCACGGCTGGCGTCAGACCAGACCTTCGTGCGCTCGGCCATCATCTTGCTCTTGAGGCGGACGAAGTTAACGGTGTCCTTGGTGTTGGACAGCAGGCGGGCGAAGTTACCGGCCAGAGCGGATGCGCTGATGTCCTTGTGGGTAAGCGCGCCAGTAATGCCAAGCGGCTGCTTGATCATGGAAACCACGTTAAACATCAGCCCAGCGGCAGAAACGCGGGAGCGAACGGCGGCGATACCAGCATCAAGCCGACCAATGGCTGGCGGTGGCCCGGTGATGGCAGACCACATGGATCGAGCCATGTCGTTAGCGTATTCACTTCCATACTTCTGCGCTATGGTGTCGTACACCTTGCGTCCTGGTGCCATCACCGACTGGATGCGCTGCGCGAACTCCATCTTGACCACGATATCCGACACCTGTGCCAAGTGGCGAGTGTGGACGGCTGGCGACAGGTTGAGGGTGCGCCCCTCCATCACCCCCGCACGCGCCTTCGCCAGCGACTGGTTTGGTGTGGCCGACGTGTGGATATCCTGCTTGCCAGTAACGAGGTTGATCAGATCCTCTTGCGTAGGGGTCTGCGCGCCATCGTACTCGATGGTGTAGTACCCGCCGTCCAGCTTGACACCCCCAGCCTCGAACGGCAGCGGGGTGACATCCTTTGGCGGAACGTCACCGATCTTGCGGTACACGTTGTCGATCTCGACCTTGTTATCGGCATTCTGCTTCCAGATAGCCTTGCAGTACGCAATGTCCTCCTTGGTCGCTGTGCGGAGTATGGCCTCCATCACCGTCGCTGGGTTCTCGGTAGCAGTCAGGCGGATATGCTCAAGCGCACGCTGACGGCCCTCGGCGTTGCCGAAGTGCAGCATAAGGGCACGGCGGTCGTGAACGGAAGCCGCGTAGCTGGTCCCTTCGACCTGCGTTTTCCTGGCATTGCGGTCGTACACCCCGCCAACGTGGTCGAACAGCCCGGTCATCTTGGCGATGCCGTTGAACTTAGCGGTCTTGTCGTCGGCCAGTGCGCGGGACTCAACGCCGGTGCGCTGGATCTCGTACAGGACATCGGTGTGCCACTTGCCGATCTTACCACCACTGACACGATTGACGTAGGTGCTGAACCGTGCAGAGATTCCAGCGATGTAGCCAAACGCCTTGTCGGCAAGCCCTTCCGGCTTGAACGTCGGGTTAGCGGCGTCCCACGCGACCGAGTTACGCAGCGAGTTGGCGAGCTTGGTCGCGCTCTCCGAACGACCAGCAGCGGTCTGGCGGTTAACCTGCTTGACGCCAGACTCGATCTGCCGCAGAACGTCGAGCGTGTCCTCCGTCACCTTTACCGGCTTGCCTTCGGGATCGGCCTTGGACCACACGTCAATCACCGTGTCAACCAACTCCACCGCAGTAGACGCGACAGCGTTAGGCTCTTGCGCCAGATGGGCGGCGACCTGCTCGTTTGTCTCGTAGTAGTGGAACCCCTTAGAGTCGCGAACGACAAGGGCAGCGCCACCGCGAAGCTCGTTGCGAAGCTGGGTGCTTGATCCGTAGGCCAGCAGACCCTTGCGCGAAGTCTCGTATCGCTCGGCCATATCCTCGTGCGCTTCGGCCAAGAACAGGGCGTTCGACTCGTCAATCAGCAGCTGGTTGGCTGTCCAGACTTCACCCTCGACGAACGCCTTGCGCGCCTTGCGGCGGTGATTGGCGGCGAGTCCCTTCAACTCCCGTGCGTCGAGGGCGCGGACAGCGGTTGCCTCTGCGGAAGCAGTCACCAGCGCCTTGCGGATGCTGGTGGACTTCTGGTTCTCGGTAAAGATGCGGTCGTAGAAGCGCGCTTCCGCGAGTGCTTCGGCTTCTGCCTTGGCCTTGTCGGACGCCTTCTTACGTTCACCGGCCACGTCCCAGTCGCCTTGCGCCTTGGCCTCACGGATCTTGGCGGTCAGTTCCTCCTTCATCTTAGCCAATGCGTCGGACTTCTTCTGCTTAAGCTCAGCCTCAACCCACTCAATCATTCGCTCAGCAGACTGCGTTTTCTGGTTCTCGGCAGCCACATCCCAACGACCCTGTGCTTTAGCTTCTCTGATCTTGTGTTCAAGATCGGCCCGCTGGTCCTCCATCTTCCCCTTCATTTCAGCGACCGCCCACTCCAACATGCGGCGTGCTGACTTAGCCGCCTCGGAAGCCGACTTGATCACCTCGTTGGTAGTTGCGCGCTCACCGGCTACGTCCCACCTACCCTGCGCCTTGGCTTCTGCGATGTCATGCTCCAGCTTAGTCCGCTGGTCGTCCATCTTGCCCTTCATCTGAGCAACGGCCCATTCCAGCATGCGCTTGCTAGACGCAGCAGACTCCTTTGCCTGCGCTACAACCTCGTCGGTAATCCTCCGTTCCGCCGCGACATCCCAACGACCCTGCGCCTTGGCCTCACGGATACGCCGCTCCAACTCCACGCGCATGTCGTCGGCCTTGCCCTTCAACTGGGCAGACACCCAATCAAGCATACGGTCAGCCGACGAACCAGACTCGGCCATAGCCTCGGCGGCCTTGGCCTTCTCCGCTTCCAAGCGCACGCGCAGCTTATCTGACTTCGCGTCACGCAGGTTGTAGTCGCTGATCAACACCGCCATCTCCGCGTCGATCATCTCCTGACGACGAGGACCAGCGAACTGCCGCTCTACGGTCATGCGAATGTCGGCCTCGTCAGGGGCGTTACCGAACGCCTCCATCATGATCTCAGCCTCTCGCTCGCCATACGGCGGTAGGCCAGCGATCATGCCCAGCATGGCCGACGAGTCGTCAAACATGAACTCAGTCGCCACGACATCGGGGCTAGCGCCCTTCTCGTCCAGCAGGCCCATTGCGTCAAGCTTCTCGCCAATGGTTTTACCGGCAGCCTCGTAAGCACCGACGCGGTTGATCTTCTCGCCCGAGAACTCGCCTGGGTGCGACTCGCCCCACGGCTCCTTGCCGTCACGCAGGATGTGTAGAACGCGGTACGCACGCCCTTCCTCCGACGACAGCATGTCGTTGCGGATGATCTTCTAGACCTCCTTGCGCTCCTTGGCGGTCGCCTTCTTCTCAGCGGCTATGGCGTCCTGAATAACAACCTCGCGCACCTTGGCGCGGGCGCTCTCGGTACGGGCAACAGCCGCCTGCAACGAAGCACTCGGGACCTTGGCCTGTGCAACAGCCTCGTCGATAATAGCGCCAAAAGAAATCTGCTTAGACACCGCTTCAACGGCAGCGTCAGTCACAAGCAGGCGATCCATGTACCGGCGCGCTTCGGGCGACAGCGTGACGCGCAGCTTGTCTCCGATCAACTGCGAGGCGACCTTGTACACCTTGGCCAGCCAAGTCGTGAACTTGCGGAACACGCTCCGCATTTCCTCGGTCGGCGCCTTGTTCTCGGCAACGTAAGTCTCCCAACCACGGGCGAAGTATTCGTGGATAGCACGCCAGGCGTGGGCAGTCTCGTCGGACTTTCCCAACTCATGCAGACGGCCAGCGTTCTCGCGGATGAACTTAGCCCCTCCCAGCTTGTCCAGCGCAGCCTTGGCGTCGGTGCTGGTGGTGAATCCGGCGAGGTAGCTCGACACCACTTGGTCGGCGTGATCACCGATCCACTTGGAGAACTCGGCAGTCTCTGCAACAAATGCAGGGCTACCCTCACCGCCAGCAGCGATGGCCGAGCGAACATCGATGAAGTGATGCCCGATTTCGTGAACGACTGTGCTGGCGTCGGACAGATTGGCGAACCCAATCTCGCGCCCGCCGTATCCGCCCTTCGCACCAAGCGGAACGTTCTTTCCGATGGCAAACCCGTACTTCTCGAACAGGTCGTGCGGGGTGTACTTAGTGCCAAGTTCGCGGTTCAGGTCGTTGGCCAGCGTGTGGTAAAACGCCGCAGTCATCTTGCCGGCGGGGTCGGCGGCGATCTTGACGCCCTTTGCCGCATCGGACGCCTTGATCTGTTTGGACACCTTCTCCGAGATAAGCCCACTGTCATCAACCACGCCGCCGTGGATGGTCTTGGCCTGTTCGATCAGCTTAGTGCGGATTTCCTCGACCAGCTTCGGAGCCTGCTCGATAGCGTCGGCAGCTTCGGACAGGTCGTAGCTGTCGGGCGAAGCGCGGGCGATGTCGTAGAGTGCTTCAAAAGTGGTACGGTCATCCACCAGACCCATGACGAACTTACCAAGAGGAACGTTGATCGTGCCGTCGTCGGTCTTGACGCCAAGCGCACGGGCACGCTCGTTCGGGTCTAGGTTCTTGTCGGCCCAAAACTTGTTCCACGAATCCTGCGAGAAGTACATGGACCGCGACTTGTCCTCGCCAAGCGCGGCGTTGATGGCGCGGATAGCCTCGGGTGTCGAGTTGCGGACAATGTGGGCGTGAGACTCGGCGGCCTGCGCCAGTTCCTCCAGCTTGGTGATGTCCTGCGCTGCCTTGGTGGCGTTAGCCATCACGCGGCCCGTGGCCTCACGAGCGGCGAACGGCAGGTTGAGCGAACCGATAGCAGCACCAGCCAATCCTTCCATACCCGCAGCGGCGAACACCTCACCAAAGGTGACTTGGTTGTTGCCTTCCATTCCGGCGGTGGTGATGGCCGACACGCCACCCTGTAAACCTTCGTTTACACCACCAAGCACGATGTCCTTGGTAACGACATCACCGACACTGCCGGCAGGGCGGAAGCTAGCGAGTGCCTGGATAGTTCCAAAGTTCTTCTCTAAAGCGCCTATTGTTCCAGCTTCAAGAAGCGCCCACCCCCAGTCAGACGGAGTAAGCAGCGGGGTTCCATTGTCGGAGAGCTTCTGTTGAGAACGATTAGAAAGAGTAGTTACGAGGGTCTGAGCGGCGGTTGCCATGGCAGCGCCAGTCATGCCTGCGCGAGCGGCGGCAGCGGACACTTCCTTGCCTGTTGCCGAGGTTACGCCCACAAGGGCCGACTTCGTGCCCATGACGGTAGCACGGCCAGCGACGAAACCAGCGCCTGGAAGCAGAGTGGAAAGCGGGTCTGTGGCCGCTGCGGCTATTCCACCAATGACCACCTGTGCGGTTGATTCCTTAAAGGAACGACGAGCCTCTGCCTCACGGCGAATACCGTCAGGTCCAACCGCGTACCACCAATCAGCATCCCCCCCAAATGCACGCTGAATCGTTGCCGGAATAGCGCCAACGATCATTGCGCCCTCGCGCCTGCCAGTACGAACAGACGCGGCAATGCCCTCAACCCACGGCAGATCGGGCCGCTTGTCACGACCGGCCTCAACCGCCATCTCGTACAGCTTCAGCGGGGTGATGTGGTCGCGGAACAGCGGGGCTTCCTTAGACTCAAGCAGAATGCGCTTGGTAGCAGGGAAGTCGTCGATGTTCTGAAACTCGCGCCGAAGCTGGTTGAGCTTGACGACGTTATCCGCCTCAAGCTTGTCCATCGGAGCCGACTCGGGCGGAACGCCGAGCTTAAAGCCAGCGTCCATCGGGACGGCGACCTTCAGCGGATCGGTGTCCACCAGAACGGGCAGGCGGTCGAGTTCAGAGGACGGGAACGGGTCGGGCATGGTGTTAGACTATGCTTTTTGTTTGATAATCAACGCTTAAAGAAAGGTGAATCTGACTCCATCGGCCTAACTGGATCCTGACCAAAACCCGTGTTGCTGCGGGCGGCCTTGAGTATTTCGTCAGACCACATGCCGGGAACCGCCGCGACATCCGAGGCTATTCTTCCACCAAGGGATGCGGCATCTCTAGCCCTGTTGCGAAGCCATATCTCGTTCTGCCAGAATAGATCGTTGGCGGTCCAGAAAGCACTGCCAGCAACGTTGTTCGATGCGTTGATGACAGCACCAAGCGCAGTCGGGGCGACCTTGATCTTGTTGGCCGCGCTGTCGATGATGTCGGCCTCGATTTCAGCGAACGTGCGAACACGTCCTGCCGCCTCGTCGTTGGCCTTCTGAACGGTGCGCTCATGCTGAAGTTGGTCGAAGTTCATCCCAGTAAGAACCGACAGAGCGTTCGAGTACGCTTCGCCGGGGTGCGGTTTGCCGTCGTAGCGGTCGCCGATGCCCTTTGACCAGTTCTTCAGGTTCTCCACCGCCTTACCGAAGTTATCACTCTTAGGTGTTGTGAAGGCGTCGATCAGCGGCTGCGACTCCGACAGACGACGGCTGTAGTCGTTCATCATGCGGATGGTCAGCGCATCGTCGTGCTTGGCGTATGTGCGCTTGGCAACCTCATTGTAAATCTTCGGGTCTGCCCAGTCAGCTGTTCCCTTTTTGTCGGTGCGGGCAATGTCCATCTGACGGCGAACGACCGACTCAACGGCGCGCATCTTCTCCTTGTCAAGCTTTGTCGGATCCTTAACGCCGTTGTCGCCCATGATTCGATCTGTAACCAGCTTCATCACATCATTTTCCATCTTAACGAGATCGGTCGTGCGCTTGCCTGACGCAGCGTCTTCCATCAACTTCTCAAATGTTTTCCAGTCAGCGGCGTTCAGCAACGCTCGCATGGCCGGCGCGGAAGCGATTAGCTGATCCGGCGACATGCGGTACGCCTCAGACAGAGCCCCCATCTGCGAAGGACGGTTTTTGATAGCGCGCTCTTCTACCTTCGACAGGTCGTCCTGCTGCTCCATAGACAGAACCGCAAACTTAGACGGCTCGTTCTTCGTTACGTCAGCGACAGTCGCCCCCTTACTCACCTGCCTAGCGAGTTCGTCGAACGACGAATCGACTACCGCCTTACGGCGATCAGCGTCGGCCTTGATGTAGTTACGCATCTGCGTAACCGCTTCCTCGCGCTGGTTAGCGGGAAGCTGGCCATTCCTGATAGCCTCGTCGATGATGGTGTACGCGGCAAGTTCGTTAGCCGGCGCGTGCAGGTACTTGGCGTACTCGGAAGCATACTGCTCGCCAGTGACCTCCTTCATCGAAGGACCTTGGCCCTGCCATCCAGCTTTCTCAGGCGGCTTCGGGACAGCGGCCTGTGCGGCGACAATACCGACATCGAACACGCGCTGCTGGTTCGCGTGTACCGACAGGATGCCCTCGTACTTAGCGCGGTCTGCCGGGCTGATGTCGTTCTTCAGCGCGTTGAATCGCTTGGCCGCCTCGGGGAAGTTCTTGGCGTCAATGGCAAGGTCAATAGCCTGCGAGTTCGCCCCCTGCACAGCCTGGTCAGCGATAAACTGTGCGTCCTTTGGATCGCGCCCGATGTGACCAGCCAGATCAGCAGCCTGAAGCCGCAGCGATTCCTTCGTGGACTCGTATGCGGGAGTTCCGTAGTTCCTGGCCGCTTCCTGCTGCGTTCCGGTTATGGCAAGCTTCTTTGTTTCGGTGTCGGCAGCGAACACTTGATCAGCTTCGTGATTACGAATGGGATTCAAGAACGACTCGCGCATGGACGGGGCTTGCTTGTCCCACGCCTGCAAAGCGATCATGTTGCCGGCGAGGCTCTGCTTAACGCGAGCGTCCTCTTCCTGCCACGCCTTCTCCGCCTCCCCAGCAAGACCACGGGCAGCCGCGCCCTTGCGCTGCATCAGCGTTGACGCTGACTGCGACAGCTTTGCACGCGCACCGTTAGCCTCGTTCTGCGAGCGAGTGATCGACTGATTGACGTAGACTTCCTCACCCAATTTCCCGGCGGCCTGCACAACGCCACCGAAGTCCGCACCATACTCCTGCGGAGTGCGGTTAGCGTCCTGACGGAAACCAGGAACAGCGGAGACGTTGGCCTTCTGGCCACCGTATGTCGGTGCTTGTGGCATTAGGCCATCCCCGCGCTACCAAAGAACGACTTAGCGCCTCCGACAGCGCCACCGAACAGCGTAGACATCGCCGCGTACCTCCCGCCCTTCTTTGTGCGTGCAGCTTCCTCGCGTGTCTTGCTGGCGTCCATCTGCAACCCCCACGCCTGGTAGGTGGCGTTGCGCCAGATACGGCGGGCATCCTCGTTGGCACGGGCATCGGTGTCCTCGGCCAGCGCAACCGGTGCGCCCTTGCTCACATCAACCCCCTGCGCGGCGTAGCTGGCAGTCTGCGCGGACTGAAGTTCGTCGGTCTGCTTGCGAAGGTCGGCAACGTCAACCGCAGCGCGCTGCATGGCGTCAGCCGCCTGAATCTGCATCATGCTGGCGTTGGCGTCCATTGCCTTGGCGTTCTGGCGGGAAGCCTCCCACTGGCCGTAGGCTTGAACGCCAGATCCGAGGACCTGAGTACCGCCAAAGATGAGCGGGAGAAGAAGCGGTGGCATTAGTAACTACCTCCAACGTTGACGACAGGGGCGGCGGAAAGGATGGTCAGCGGCAGTGGATCGTCCTGCCGGATGATGACGCGCCCGTGGTCATTCCAGGTAGGAGACAGAGGAACCTCGATAACACCAGTGGTCAATTCGGGAATGGCTGAGTAGTCGTCGTTGACAAATCCAGTCGGGTAAGCCACGTCGAACGTGCTGCCCTCGTCGATGCTAGCCTTGATCCCGCGCGACGACTCAACCAGCATCTTGACTTTCACGACCTGTTTCTTGGTGTCGATCAAAGTCATACCGTCCGGTCGTTCGATGTCCAGAAGTTCGACTTCCGACTGGATCGGAATGCCAACAACAATTTTGCTCGCCGGGGTGCTGATGGTCACGGAACCACTGGTCACAGCCTCCTGGTCAACCACACCACCGTCTGCGATGATGGCGACGGTAGCGCCTTCCAGATGGTCAAGGCCGGAAAGCTGGTCAACCGCCTTCGACCACACAGCGGTAGCCACAGCGCGCAGGGCGACCGGGACGCTCTGTGTCGGGCGTGCGCTGACGACCGTGCCGCTGGTGTAGGCAGTGACGCGGAAGGTGCGTGTCTCGCCACCGGCGGTCATGACAAAGGCGTTGCCGACATCACCCGCCGCGAACAGCGAACCACTAGCGGTCAGGGTGACGGTGTCGTTGCTGGTCCACGCCGAACCACTGGCGGTGATAGTGGTAGCGGTGTCGTTGGTGCCGTCATACGCCAGCCACGAATCCATGAACCGCGCATCGTCGATGTCGCCAAGGAACTGGTCGGCAAAGCGTTCGATGTACCGCTTAGTGTTTCCGTCGATTGTCCTTTTCACAATGACATAAACGGCGTCGTAGTTGCCTTCGGGAACCACGCACACATCCTCAAACTCGCCGTCAGTGTCGTGGCGGTGCCAGCCGACGACCTCCTGCTCGGGCAGGTAGGTCAGGCCAAGTAGAACACCATCGTCGCGTACGCACCACAGAACGGTGTCGAAGGCGTGCTGGTAGTCCATCGACACCAGCGAATGGCCGTTGAACAGGTGGGACGAGTAGATCGTCAGGTCTTGGCCCTGAAGTCCATCCTCGTTGAAGTTGTACTGAATCTCGCGGATGATGCTGCCGCGCTTCTGCTCGTACAGCAACCGCGAGCCAATAACCACGGGCCTGATATCGCCAGCGCCGTCGTACCCGTGCTGCCGGGCGTTGATGGCGGTCGGCGTCAGCGTGCCGTCCGACCCGCCGTTAATCAGCCACGCACCACCAGTGGTGAGGGCAACAAACTTGCCGCCAGCTCCAACAAGGTGCTGCACCTGGTTGATACCGCGCCCGGCCAGCGTGAATTGGAAGGCGTCGGCGGCGTTGGTGCCGGTCGTGAACTCGTAGAAGTCGCCAACCTTGGATGGGAAAATGTCCTCCGGCTCGCTATTTGTGCGGGCAAAAACACGCCGCTGCTGGAAGAATGTAACCGTACTCGGATAATCATTCGACCCAGTAAACGGATCGCTGGTCAGCGTAGGGATGTCCAACGACCACGCCGTATCGCCGGTACGGCTAAGCTCGTACGGCTCATAGGACGGGTGGGTAAGGGTAAGAACATCACCGCTCTGCTCGTACTTGATGTCGAACAAGTCAGCCGCAGCGTAGGGCGACGGGATCTCATAGATCAGCCCGTCGAGAGCGTACCAGTACGTCGGCTCAGAGGCGGGCGTCTTGTTGAGGTTGCTGCCCTGGAGCGAGTAGTAGTTGACACCGCTGGACGACACCAGTTCGCCCTTGGCGTAGGTAGTGGCTCCGGACCAAGCCGAAGGCGCGCTGATAGTAACCTGTGCGGCGTCCTTGATGAAGCGGATATACTCGTCGCCAAACTCAAGAACGTAGGTCTGCTCGTCGTTGAACACGAACTTCAGCAGGCGGGTAGCCTTGGACGAGTCCAGAACCTCGGTGATGAACTGGGTGCCGGTGCGGTTCTTGACTCCACCTTCCTTACGGACGACGAAGTTGCGGCAGGTACGCAGGGCGGTGGCGAAGCGAGCAACATCCGACCGCCCATACAGGGCGGGGGCAATCTCACCAGCAGCGAACGACCGCTGGATGTTGAACATCAGTTACGGGCCTCGGTGAAGCTCGATTCGCTCGGCTCACGTGGGACGTTCTCGTTGTAGGCCGACGCAGCGGCGCGGCTGGCGATAGCCTCGGCCATGTTGGCAGCGCGCTCGGTCACGTTCATGTCCTTGGTCAAGCCAGGCGCAATCTCAGATGCCAGTTTCCACGCCAGCGCATCAGCGAACTCGGACGAGAACTGCGCGGTGTCATCGACGTTGTAGGTGCCGTACGCGATCACGTCCGCTTGGTCACAGAAGATCAACTGGCCCTGCGTGTCCGACCCCATCTGCCACGGAATGTTCTGCGCGTAGCTGGGAGTGTAGCCAAGGTTCAGCGAATCATAGATCGCGAAGCCAGTCGAAGAACCGCCGCTTTCCAGCACAAGCTGGTAAATCTTGAGATAGTCGTTCGGGTAGCGGTACGCGAAGCCCCAGTCGGGGTTAGGCGCTTCAGACACAAGCGCGAGTGTCTCGTACCGCTGCGCCCACGGCCAAGGGCGGTAGCGAAGCATGGACTCGCGAGACTGATCATAGAACAACTTGCAGGCGCGGGCGGGTGCGCTGGACTCGTCGATACTGGCAATCGGCTGCTGGATGCCAATGCGTGCCAAGGCCATGTTGCAGATCGCGGTCTTACTCGCCATGCGGAAAGTATACAAGTGTTTACAAAGAAACAACCCCCAGCTTTCGCCAGGGGTTGCTCAGGGCTATTCGCCCATCTCAGTTGTCAGGTCAGATCAGCGACCGGTCTTGGTGTTGTGGCTGGTGGCGTAAGCCTTCCACGACGGCACCTCTTCGGTCAGGAACGCGGTGAACGAACCTGTGGTCAGGTTGCCGTTCGCCACAGTGTAGCGCACACCCAGATACCGCTCATACAGGAGCGACTGCGGGATGGCCACGACACGCTGTGTACCGGCAGCGGACAGAGCCGCAAACACCGGCAGGGTGACGTGGACAGTAGCCGAGGTGGCCAGATTAGCAGTGCTATCCGACTCCAGGGTTACGGTCACGGTCGAGTCGCTGGAACCATCGGTCATGGCCGTGGTGCAGACGACCACCAGATACAGTTCCTCGCCAGCGCCGAGATCCTTGAGAGTGTTGCTGACGTGCTGAGCGTCAATAACGTTCTCGGAGATGGCGGTGGCGGTAACGGCCTGGGCGTCAGAAAACTGGTTGAAAAGGTCGATACGCATGTGTGGTTCCTTTCTATTAGCTCACGGTCGCTTCGTCGATCTTGAGGCCATCGGTGAGGCGGATGGGGATCCCACGCCACTTCATGATGGGCTGGCCGTCAACGTTATCATAGGTGATACCGCCGCCAGTCGAAACGCTCGCACGCGCCTGCTCGTCGAGAGCGGTGGCAACGTCACGGCGCATGTAGATGCCCATGCGACCGGCGCTGGGATTCTCGATGGCGAGAGTGGCGCGAGTCAGCAGCTTGACGAGATCGGCAGCCGAACTGTCGGTCATCAGGGCGCTGTAGTCGATGTTGCAGATACGCGCAGCCTGACGCCAGTCGGGGACGGCGAGGCCGAGCTTCCACTTGTAGCGGGTCACATAGGCCAGGAGCTTGGCACCGGCAATGCCGGTAGCGTCCTGAACCAACTGCTCACCAAGGTCCTTCATCTCCAGACCGGCCTTCGACCCCTTGGGGAAGATGCCGTGGACGCTACGCGGGCCATGACACACCACGTAGATCGAGGTGTTGTCCGAACCAGAACCGCCGCCCGAGATCACGTTCTTACCACTCTCGGCGGTCAGGCTGTTGTAGTACGCCTGGAGGCCGGTGATGTGGCCGGGGCTGGTAGCCTCGCTGTCATAGATCAGGGCGCGAACCGCTTCCTGCTCCATGGCTTCGATGATGCCCAGGTCCTCGGTGGCGCGGAAGCTGCCGGGGTCGCCGTGCTTCGCGGCCAGGTCCACGTCAACGGTCGAATCCATCTCCATCATGGCGGTGGTGAACTTCACCGCAACAACGGTGGTCTTGGAAGGCTGGACGCCCTCGTTGAACCGTCGCCATGTCGGGGTGGGCAAACCGGAGCGCAGGTTGGCCTGCATGCCGTCCGAGTCGGTGCCTTCGAGCCAGGTCATGTCATCGAGGAAGCCCTTCTTCTGATTCAGGACCTCCGCGATAGCGACCAGCTTGTCGTCATTGTAACGCTTGGCGACATCAAGCAGTGTCGGGTTGTTAGCCCCATAAGTAGCCATAATTTATTCCTTTCTTTGGATTAATTGGCTTATTTATTACCGTACAGTCGTTCTGCGAGTGTACGTTCGCCCGTAGCCTGCTGGCCACGAACAAAAGAATCTTCCTTCAGGCCAGCCCCGAAGTGGCGAAGGACCTTGAACAGAATGGGGTTGTTGCCAAGCCCGTTCTCGTCAATCTCACGCTTGATCGCATCCGGCAGAGTGTCGTTGGCCCGCTTCACGGTCGCAATCGACGCATCCCAATTCTTACCGCCAACTTCCTTATCGGCCTTCAACTGATCAACCCACCCCTTGGTGGCCAGTTCCTTGAACGTCTCGCCCATCTTTGCAGCGGTCGCCTCGGCGGCAGCCTTCTCGCGCTCCACAAACTTCTGCGCGATCTCGGGCGGGATCTTGTTGTCGCGGGCGAACTTCTCCAGTCCCGCAACATCGTACCCCTCTGGTACATCCTTGAACTCGTACTTCACTTCCTCGGTCGGCTTGGACTCAGCGGGCTTCGCGGCTTCCTGACTTGTCTCGGTCGGCTTGCCGGAACCCATAAGGGACGCATCGGGGGCGGTCGTCGCATCAGCCTTCGCCTCGGGGGCAGGAGTAGATGTATTAGTGTTGGTCTGTTCGTCGGGCATAAGTTATCACTTGTTTACTGTTCCGGCTCCGTTTTGCAAGTACTATCTTCGTTGTCGTCCGAATGCGCTTCGCTCAGCATCAGCTTGTACATATCGAAGTGGTCGCGGATTATCTCGTTCTGCACATCCCGCGCCTTGGCTTGCAGACCAAGACGGTAGTAGGTGTTGCTGGGGTTGCATACATCAGTCGCATCGACGGTTAATACCTCAAGCATGCGGCTTATGAACCGCCGACCGTGCTTGGATTCAAGCACAGCGGCGAGGTCGGCTTGGTCTTGGCGGCGGCGTTCCTTGGCGTTCACGCAGTACCCCGCGACTGGCTGATAAGCTGGGCCAGAGCGTTGTCCTCCTCAATCTTTGTCTCGCTAAGGGTCTTAGCTGTCTCCGCCTGCATGGACTCAGCCTGCATAGCCTGTGCCTGCTGCTGCTGGGCAGCGCGAGCCTGGCGAATAGCGCCGACTTCATCCGGGCTGTTCTTGATGCGAGCATCCACCCCCAGCCTGTCGAGGTACTGGTTGGTAAAGCGGTCTGTGTTGAGAAGGTCCAGTGCCTCGGGGCGAGCCGAAGCAACCTGACCAAGCACAGCCAGAGCGCGGTCCATGTTGCCAATGCCAACCAGCTTCATCGCCTGCGCCATGACGCTGACGTACTCGATGGTGAACTCCTGACCCTGGAACTCCTCGGGCGGGATAGGAAGCTTACCGAGCTTGTTGGCGATGTTGAAGATGCGCGAGACAGCTGGGTTCAGGAACTCCTGGCTAAACTGCTCGTAAACCGTCGAGAGCATGAGCATCTTTTCCTCATGCAACTCCTCGATCTCACGCGCCTTGGTCCCCGACCGACGCTCGTTGGCGACCATCAGGAACAGGTTGTAGAAGAATGTTTCCTTGATCTGGTCGCGGATGTCGTTGACGATGGCGGTCGAGCCGGTGGCGTCGAAGTTGACTTGGTACAGAGCGCGGATGCCGTCACCAGCACCGCGATTGTCGGCGTAGTTCACAGCACCGGGCATTGTCTCGATGGTCTGCCGGCGAGTAGATTCGGGGGCTTGGAGAGGCGGGTTAACCTGCTTCTCGGCGGCCTTGTGGATCTGCTTCCAGATATGCTGAAGCGACTTGATGTGGCCCAGCGACATCATCGCGGGCGAGTCAAGACCGTACACGTCGTCAGCGTAGGTTTTCCAGCGCGGAGCAACGAGCGGGAACTCGTCGTAGCCCGACTCACGCAGGAAGCCGTCAATGCCGGTGCCGATCTCAAGGTAGCACGACTTAAACATCTTGTCGCGGCGGTCGTAGGAAGTAGGTTCGTAGCTGTCGTTGGGGCCGACGTAGTGCCACACTTCAACACGCATATTGTCGCGACGGCGGGGGTCCTTGATTGCTTCGCGCACACGGTCAGAACAACGCTCAGCACCGAACTCCTTCGCCATCATGCGCGGGGTCATGCTAAGCTTGCGGTAGAACTGGTTGACGCGGCGTGCGCTGTCGCAGCCAAGGTAGTACGATCCTGTTGGGAGTGTCTCGCAGCGGATAACGTCCTTCTGGTCCTCCTCAATCAGCATCACCGCCGTGCCAAACGCCCCACACTGCTCGTACAGTTTTCCTGCTTCCTGGTAGAAGTTAGACTTAAGGATGATCTCGTCAATGATCTCGTCACACTCAGCCAGCCATGCCTGCACATTCCAGTTGGCCTTGTAGGTGGGATCGGTAGAAGTCAGCTTCTTCCACGGACGCGACGGCGACGTAATACCCGCAGAGAACGCCGCCACCATAGCGCGCAAAGACAAAGTAGCGGTGGGGTCGATGATCTTTTTGTTAGCTTTGTTGCCACGGCTGGTCCAATCACTCAGGAGCCAGCGGTAGGAGCGCGGACACATGAAGTCGGCAATATCCTGCCAGTGCTGCTCGAACGATTGACGAGTCTCGTCCATCGCCCGGCACGCCGCTATGATGTCGTCGCGCTTACTATCCACATTAGCTCCCGAGAAGTTGTTTCTGAGCGAACGCTGCTCCACCACTAGGTAAACCAAGACCGCTAGTTTTTATGCTTCCTTGTCGCCCCCTAGTCATTCTCTCTACCCTACGCTGGGTATTTATGGTTTCCTGACTATTCTCTGCAACAACAGGAGCAGGAGCAGATATGATAGCTTCCCTAGTATTATTATACTGCTGAAGGCTACCTAGTCCTCCACCTGACAAAGACACAGCGGCGGCAGCTTGATTAAGCCCGCCAACAGCAAACGGATAGAAAATCTGATTTACATAAGCCTGGTTCATAAGCCAAGACTGTGACCCTATTAGACCGCCCATGTTGTATCTCCTTTTTTTATATTACTCTGCGTACAATCAGTAGACTAAATCCGTAATTGTCTCATCGACCTTCGGAGGTTCAACAACTATCTTCTCGACCTCGGGGTGACACCGGCAGCAGTCAAGCTGGTCGCAGGTGCCGTCCGAGCATTCGTACCCAGCGCGGGTAGGGAGGATTTCGATCATGTCGCATCTCCGTAACAACGCAGTAGCACGTACCCTGCGGTAACGCCAACTCCGGCGGTGATGCTCATACCGCCGGTGGCAAGTACAAGAGCGCCCGTGACGCCGTAGTAAGCGATGTTATTCCGATTAGGTTTCCAGCCCATGCAATATTATCCTTAAAGTAGAACGGGAATCAAGTCTGTATTGCGTTTAACAGCCAAGCCAGACAGGTGCGCCCACACGGCGGCAGCGATGGCAGTCGGGCTATCGCTGGTAAGGTATTGGACAGGTCCGTTGGCGCCGTCTACCGGCGTTCCGTCAACCGACTGCACGAACGCGGGGACCGTGGCGGCGTTGTCACCGGCATGCCACCGGCGCAGGCGCCAGCCACCCGTCATGAACAAGTAGTCGCCACCGGCCGAGTTAAAGATCGAGACACCGTCGCCACCGTCGATGATCCAGTCAACCCCGGCGTCAGTGTACAGCGCATCCTCACACTCGTCGTAGATAGCCTGGAGCGTCGGGGTGCCATCGCCGATGTCGATGTAGGCATATCCGCCGCTGAACGAAACCTGCACCAGAGCGGAGGTTGTGCCCTGGTACATTGGACTGCCATCTGGAGTAGTTACCTGCGGGCACGACGGTGCAACTGCGAACAGTCCACCAGAGCCTGGGGGGAAGGTTCCAGTCGCAAACACGTACCCCTGCTTGTTGACAGCCCATGTCCAAGTACCTGTAGCACCCGGGTCGATGAGGAGGGTATAGACGCCAGACTGCACGCCGCACTCCACCTCCGCGTCGGCATCGTCGTGGACGCAAACGGCCATGGACGCGAGCGGGAGGGTTATTTCCAGCTTTGCAGAAGGGCCACTGGAGTCCTCGTAAAGCGCCGAGATTATGGCCCCGTTAGCCTTGGTTATGGAACCGGTCGTAGTGACCTTGTCGAATGCCGAGCCAGCCGTCAATGTACTGGCCTTGATTGTGATGGTCGTTCCGGTGATGTCGAACGCAGAGCCAGCGGTAGCGTCAACAACCAGATCGAAGCTGCCCAACGAAATCTCGGAGCCAGCATGATCGTAGAACACCGCTTCGCTCTGGTTCTCGCACGCCCACAGGTTCAGGCGGTCGTGCAGCTTGTCGAGGGTGTCAATGTCCGTGTAGGCGGCCACGACCGATTCGTCAGTCTCGGTGACAGAGGTGTCAATGGTGCGGTTGACGTTGGCGTCGAACAGGTACCCGTAGTGGCGAACACTGGTCACATAGTCCGCAAACGGGACGCCGTCAAGATAGTAGTATGCGCCGGTCGCGTTCGCTGCCGACGTACCGCTGGCTGAGATGGTGAACTCGCCAGCGTACGCCTGCGGATTGGTGACGGTGAGGCTGAACTTGTGCCATGTGTCGGCCGTGGCGGGAGCAGTGAACGTGGAAGGTGTGATGCCAAGACCGCTAATCGTGACGCTTGGTGGCGTTGCGGTACCGTAGGTGGTGCTGAACCTAAGGTATCCAACGACCGTCACCGACTGACCAGCGAGAGCCGGGAAAGTCCTAGACACAACATTAGGGGTTGCTGCATACCAGACATCACAGCGTATGGACGAGCTACCACGGTTGACAACCGTGTTCTCCCGCGACTGCTCACCGGTAGATGTGTACTTGTACTGCTTTGTCGTGTCGTTGCTGCCGTTGCGGATAGCTGTATATGTGTCTGGCTTGGCGGTTTGCAGCCCGCATGTGCGTGTGACGGGAATGGGGAGCGACGGGAACACGCAACCGTCCATCAAGGTGGGAACCAACGCGCCAGTGGGGAAGAAGATGGCCGTCGATGACGGGGCATATACGCCAAGAACAGGGCCGAAGGTGCAATTCTCGAAACGAACGCTACCGAATGCCGTAGGAGATGATTGGTATCTGGACACCCCGTCAAAAGTGATGTTCTTGAAAAGTATGCTGATGCCTGACGACGCGAATATCTCCGTGACAAGCCCAGATACATAACCGCCGTCGTACACTAGACCAACCGGACCCTGCGAGTACCCGTAAGACCCTAAGCGAGACGCGCGGATTACGTTGATATTCTCAAACGTCACAGACGACCCGTTCTGCACGTTCATTGCAGAACTCTGATTGTTAGAAGATATGCAGACGTTTTTTAGTTTGTAATTGTACGCCTGGTTCGTGAAGCACACAATAGCAGCACTGCCTGCCGAGACGGATGTTACCGATGACCCGCTGATGCTCCACACGTCGTGGATGACAAGCCCGTCAATGTTTTTAACAGAGGCGGTGGTGTTTGTTCCGCTAGCCCAAATTAATACCAATCCACCAAACTGCCAGGTGTTGGAAGCGTGGTATCCAAACGAGCGTATTTCGCAAGGCCCTATCTCGATGGCGTTCGCAGTAGCGAAAGACGACGACAAGCGCACAGAAATGTGAGTGCGGTACGTATTGCCAGCGGACCCGTAAACCCTGACGTTGCTCGTCAAGTTCATCAACTGCCGGCCGGACTGAGAATCGTACCCGAGGCTGGCGCCGACGGTAACGACGTTTCCTACGATATTCGTGATAGCCCGGTATCGCTGCCCGGTCGAGCTTGCTTCGGCTACAGATCCCTCGAATACAACCCAATCGCCAATCTCCCACCCGGTAACGTCCGCTACGGTGAAGCTGGTGTCGGCAGCAAGGGCCGTCCCGACTATCGAAGTGCGGCGAGTCTTGCTGGCGCCCCATAGACGGAAGCCGGCCCAGTTTGCCGATTCATCCGTGCGGATACCCCACTTGCTGTGCGCGGGCGCGGCAGAGTCGTTGATGATGAGTGTTGCGGTGTACGCAACGGGGATCGGGTCAGTCTCGGTGCCGTAGTCCAGTGTTCCGTTAACGCCGATGAACAGGTCGCCACGGCATGTGAGCGCAGTGGTTGCTGCACGGCTGGCCTTGAGCGTGCCGTTGACCTGGATTCCGGTAGAAGTGTCGTCACCGTAGGTGCCAGCCGCCTCGTCGAACGTGACCACATGTGTAGCCGCGATGATAACTTTATGCCCACCAGCGGACGGTGGCTTGACGCCACCCATCCAGGTTGCGCCAGCGGACCACAGACCGGTGGCGGCGGAGGTGTAGGTGGCCATATCAAGTCACCGTAATCGTGGCAATAGTGCCATCAACGTTGTAGGTGAACGCGAGCGAGCGAAATCCGCCGGTGCCGGTGATAGTGTCAATGGTGCCGTCAACGTTATACGTGAACGTCTTGGTGCCGGTAGGCTCCGGTGAAACGGTCCCCGACCCGGTGATGGTAACAGGTTGCGCGTAATCGCAGGGCATTACTTAGCTCCGCTCGCCAGCTTCATGATGGCGTCGGTAACGGACTTGCGCTCCGCGATGACCTTGTTTAGCGTGGACTGTTCGGCAGCGACCTTGTGCTTTGTGTTATCAAGTTCGTTAAGAGCCTTGGCTGTCTGCTGGCGAATATCCTCAAGACGCGCATTCGCCTTAGCAACATCCGCGTTCTTGCGCTCGCGCTCCTCGTCCGCGTCCTTTTTCGCTTCTGCGCGGGTGGCGTTCCCCTGGGCGATGGCGTTGCGGATCAGAGCGTCGGCCCGCTCACGGACGGACGCCTCGTCAGCTTTGCGCTTGGCGATAGCTGCATCAAGCGCAGCGACCTCGGCGGTCTTGCGCTTAATCACATCGTCTGATTCCTTAAGATACCGCTCCGCGCTCTTTGCGACGGTCAGCACCTCACGCAACTGGATCATCGCGTCATACTGCTGGATGGCGCGGTCGATGGCCTTGAATGCAGCAGCGTTGTCCATTAGTTGATCGTCCCGTAGACACCCTTCATCATCACCGTAATGGTGACGGAGGTAGTACCATCGGCGCCAGTGACCACCGGCTTGGCGTAGCGGGTCAGCACCGACAACTGGCGAACACCATTGCAGTCGAGCGACACAGGAACGCCGTTGTGGTCAAGCAGAGTCTCGTACACCGTGCCGGTCAGCGAGCCGTCAAGCGAAACAGCAGCGGTGCCGAGAGTACCAGAAAGCTGAATAGACCGCTCGTTGTACTTGCACAACTCCACAGGCGCGCAGGTATCGGCGGAAGTGACATTAGGCCACTGCACGATGGCGATGCCCTGGTACTCGAGGGTGTTCGGGCGAACGACGTAAACCGGCTCGATCAACGCCATGTCAGGTAGACGCCCGAATCAGAGTAGCCACGGTTCCGGTGGAAAGAACCTTCTTCACCTGGCCGAAGTTATGGATGATGCCAATGACGGGCGCAGTGAACACGGCAGTCGTGTCGTCGGTGAAGGTAAGAGCGATAGCCCCGGCCCCACCAATGAAGATGCCGCGCAGCGGAGGATCGTACACCGTCGCGTCTGACGGCGTAACTGCCCTCACATTCTGAAACAAAACAGGAGCGGGATCGTGGAACGTCGGCATGACGCAATGTTATCAGACGCTAACGAATATCAAGTGACAAAACGAAAACACCACCCGTCATCATCGGGTGGTGCTTCGTGTCAGGCCCCTAAGAGCCGCCCGTCGGCGGTAGGACCACATCCTCAGTGTTCAGCGGATGACGCCGCCTATTGTCGCGGGGGCATGAGTCGCACATGCGCGGACGGGATATGAACCCGTTGATCTTCTCTTAATCTACCCCGCGTAAAACTGTCGCCGCAGGGCTTGTACCTGCATCTCCGCAATTAAGGTAGCGGTGTTTTAGTCTTAATACCAGGCGACATAAAGAGCAAGCTAGATTCGTGTCCGAATCCGTAACTCCTTGCACACATGGTGCATGAGCTAAAAAAAGCACCGCCGGGACGCAACCCCCGACCTAAGCCCGCCTTCGCGATTACAGGGAGCGGTGCGCGTTTAATCTTATATATAAGAGTTTATCCGTCAATAGGGATTATCTATATAAAGGAAAATCCCTTTATAAAGGTCACTCGTAGAAGGCGTCCTTGGGGTGGTCGTTGGAGGTGCGGTTGGTGTACACCTCGCGCCCGTACCTGTCGCGGCTGGGCATGACCTGGGAATAGAACGTCAAGGCCAGGCTATCCGCGAGGTCGGGCGAAGGAAGCCCGCGACCCTTGACATCTTCCTTGGGCTCAAGCTGAAGCTTGCCGCCTTGGTCGTGCTTGTAGCGAGGGCCGGTCATCTCAGCCCGGTACTCGGGAACAGGAGGTAAAGCACCGCCGTTCTTCACCCACGTCGCCATACCAAACCACATCTCGGCCCGGCAGTTCTTAAAGCGGGCGTCCAGCGGCGATCCGTTGAAGTGGACTTCGATGATGTGGTAGCCGTACTGCCGACACTGATCCGCAACACCACCACCAAACCCACCTGTGCCGTCGATGAACACCGCCTCTGGCGCGTGGTCGTCGATCTCCTTCATCAACCGGCGAGCGACTTCGATGGAGTTGGCACCGCGCATGACGATGGGCGGGAACACCTGAAGCCCCTGGCGGCGAGTGATGACGGTGCGGTCATCGCCAAAGCGGGCAACGTCCACGCCAAGCACAACCGCCGCCATGGCGTACTCGGTCGGCTTGAGTTGGCGCAGCATAGCCGCCTCAACATCGGCACCGCACAGCAGAACGTCGGGTGTGGTGGCTGAGAAATCGCACATCATTTCTTGCTGCCAGGCCCCTTCCGTCATCGAAGATCGTAGAATCTTTAGCTGAGACTCTGTAAGCGCCTTCGTCGTGTTGATATCGAGCTTAACGCAGTACCACTCGGGGTCGTCTTTATGCATGTAGTAGCTTTGGGATAACTGGTCAGTTCCCTTCGGCGTCCCCATGAGAATAAGCCAGCCGTCGCGGTCAGCCAGACACGGCATAAGAACTGTGTCTAAGAACTCTTTGCTTACGTCGGCAAGCTCGTCAACAACAGCTCCGTCGATATACAGGCCGCGCATTGCGTCCTCGTTATCGGAGCCGTAGCACCGGATTCTTGCCCCATTCGCAAACTCAACAAATAGCTCAGTCTCGCTTACTTTCGTGTGCGGTATTTTAGTCCCGTACTTGCGAAGATAGCTCCAGCTAATGTCTTTCGCCTGGGTGCGGTACGGAGCGATATACACGAATCGTCCGTCTTGCTTCTTGCAGCTAAGAGCGCAGTCGATTAGCTCCATTATAGCAAGAACCGTTTTACCAGAACGGCGATGGGATACGATGACGTTTCGCTGCTTCTTGCTTTTATGGACAAGAGCCTGCCAGTCACGGGGTCGGTATTCTAGGTCGATATGGTGATCAGTCACCTAACCACCCCAGTAGTCACAAAAATATTAACCACCTGATCAACCTTCGCCTTCTCACTAAACAACGCATCCAACTTACCCTCAGTCTCCAACGCCTTCAACTGGGCGGTGAAGTCGGACGACGCTTCGGCCTCCGACAGAATACGGCGAAGCTCCTGCTTGATCTGCTGGCGCGGGTTGTCCGACACCTCGCGCTCACGCTTGACCGGCGCAGTCCCAGTCACCGTCGAGATAGCGGCCTCCTTGCAAGACTCTGGCAGCGCATTCCACAGGTGGGCGAAGCGCACGTCGGCTCGCAGCTTCTTCAGGTCGGTCTCATCACACGCACGAAGCAGATTCGGCGTGGCGCGCTGCATCGCCTCAACGTCGATCTCCAACCAGTCGATGCGGTGCGTGGTCCGATTGGATTCGGGGTTATAGGGCCACAACGTCATGTCGGTGTTAGCCATGGAGTAGTACCTTTATACTGCAACTATCGAACAACGCAACGGCTTGCGCTATGCCGTGGTCGCTCTTGAGACTACCGCCACCATGCACAACCGTCGTGATCCCCGCCTGGGCGATGATCGGAGCGCACTTCACGCACGGGTGATGCGTACAGTAAAGCGTACATCCAGTCAGGTCACGGCGAGCAAACAGAATGGCGTTCACCTCGGCATGTACCACTACGGTGTGCTTGAGTGATTGGTCAGCGATGGCGATGGACTCTGCGAACGGGTCCATACAAGCCGGCGCACCGTTGAACCCGCACGACACTACACGATTGGATTGGTCGGTGATGACGCACCCGACCTGTGTGGTGTCTTTGCTGCGTGTGGCGATGATGCGCGACATCTGCATGAACACGT
>OFQX01000013.1_pt1 | contig 48402 bp, 63 predicted proteins | sample 1542951 | NCBI WGS metagenome assembly OFQX01 (sample SAMN07774215, study PRJEB24372) | wastewater metagenome | isolation source: WWTP Novara (Effluent) | place: Italy: Novara | collected 2015-12
GCTTCCGCGCCGTTATCCTCTGGTGGGGTGTTGGCTTCCTTCTCAGCCATGACTCCTTCCTTCTGAGCCTTAGCCTGCTTCAAGGCAGCGTCGGCCATCTTTGACTGAGCTTCTGCTTCCATTGTAGCAACTTCCGCCTCGCGAGCGCGGGCAGCCATAGCGGCTTCTGCTTTCGCCTCTGGTGAGTCTTTATTCCCCTCCATAGCCTCGATGATCTTCGCTTTGTCTTTCAGGCGGCTGGCACCGATGATGTACGTGTCAGGTATTTGCACACCTGCCTCGGTACGTAGGCGAATGGCCTGGTCGAACTGAGTCTCTTCGAATGTGTCGCGTTCCGGCTGTGTTGTTATGACAATGGAATACTCACCCAACGTAAGGTCGTTGGTTATAACGCCCTCCGGAGTGATCTGGTTGACAGCGATCTCTTCCATCGTGTTTGTCAACTTGTCGGTGGTGATGCGGATAAGCCGCTCCTCCGTGTAGTACTGCTGGATGATGTCGAGAATGTTCCGGGCCAACATGTGGTCGGTACGCCCGAGGTTGTCCATGATCTTCGCCAGGTTCGACTGCCCAGACGACTTATTCGTCTGAACGGCCTTAGCCGACACGTCTTCGCGCGGGTTACCGGTCTGGTAATCCGAGATCGATGAGATAGTCTTGATGTGCTCCTCAGCCTTGTAGCTTATGCGATCTAAACCACTAGGCACCTGATTCGGCTGAATCTTTTCTGCGTCGTTAACGTCAGTGAGCTCCAACACCAAACCTGTAATAGCGCCCCGGTTCTCCAGCTCACCGGTCGTCATATTCGTAAGCGAGTTCTTCTTGATCTTCCAGCCTGAGTTCGCCGTTGTGTTGACGATGTGCAACTCTTGACTCGAGGACTTGTTCAGCAGCTCCTGAGAGTCGATGAGGTTCTCCACCAGGCCGACCGTGCGGCCACGGACGAAGTGTGGGAAGTACGGAACCACCGTGAAGTGCTTGTATGGGCTCCAGTCATCGTGAAGGACCACGCTGCCGGCGATGACAGTCCACCGGATGCGGTGGATGACCTTCTTCGTGGTCGTTAAATTCGGGTTTTTGGCCAGGTGATCGGCTATCTGCGCCTCATCCATGTCTGCCGGGACCATGCGCGTGTCGCCAGACTCAACATCTACGAAGTGAAGCACTTTGTCCAGTTTTCTCCACTGGCGCTCAATCACACGGACGTTCCGTGCCGAAGTGAGGTCGGTTTTTGGGCCTAGACCCGGCATAACTGCGCGTGGAGTACCGAAGCGGTCACGGTTACGGTCCACGGAGTCGTAGGTGTAGGGGGAAAACTGCCCTTGCTCACCACGGACGTCGTCTGCGGCTTGTTTCGAGTACAACATCTCAATTTGGTCGGGGCTCATCCACTTGGTAACGATGACATCGGACCACTTATCCGGGTCGTACGCGTCCGCATCCGCGTCTATAAGCACGTTCTTGGGGTTTAGTTGCTCTACACGTACCTCACCCACCAGTGAGTCCGTAAAATCGAGCCTGACGTCGAAAAAGCCCCTTCCTGAGACTATTCCATCGAAGAATACATCCGACCGCACCCACGGTAGTTGGTTATTGTCCGAAACCTGCATGAACACCTTGGTAAGTGCGCTGGCTACGTCCACCGTAGCGTCTTCGTTACGCGGCTTGAACGCCGTGTCCGTGCGGTTGAAAATCTGTTCGCCGAGCACGTTCGACATGGTGCTGATGATTTTGTTGATCTGAAGTGCTGGGCGGCGCTGGGACTTCAGAAGAGCTAGGTCGCTCTGCGACCACTGCATGCCGAGGAAGAAGTCTTCGCACTTGTTCGCCTTGTTCACGAAGTTCAAGTGACCGTTGTCACGCAGAAACTGGTATCGGACCCAGACGTCGTGTGCGATTCGTTCATTAGTGGCCATGTGCCAGTTTCCTTTAGAACCTTCTACTTCTTATATAAACTAAAGAAGAAGAAAGAAGAAGTTTAGTAAAGAGGTATATATAAGAGGGGTTGGAGCACTATTTCGAAAGGTGTTAAAGGTTTCCATTAACTTCGCTCAACTTCTACTATCTCCGTGGTTATGCCGACATGTGGCCGACGTCAAAGCTGCTCGATTCTACACTAAGTCGGTCGCGCCAGCTCTTTATGGGTGGTGGGGCTTCTGCCACCGGTGGCTCGCGCCCTATACACAAGCGTACCCCCCACGCCAAGGCGTCAACCACGTCGTCGTGAGCGCCAGCTGGGAAGCGTAGCAGCTCCGTCTCTGCCTGCTTCAACCACGTGGCTTCTTCCGGAAACACCACACGCCCCTGCTGCATACGCCCCTGTAGTGGGCGAGCGCGGGCGAGCTTATCAGTAAGCGGCTTGAGCGGCTCGTATGGTATGAACTGTCGGCGCTCGGCCATGCGCTTCTTCAGCAGAGGCTCGATGGCGCGCCAAATCTGACCATCCTCGACACCAAGCATGTAGTCGGTAGTCGGGTCGGACCCCCACTTCTCCGCCGTGTCCAGGATGGCTTCGACAATCTGCATAGAGTCACCACGGAAGCGGTGGACGTCCATAACATATAGTGTGTCTGTGTTGTCCTGCAGGAGCGTGACGCCTACAGTCCAGTCGTTCTGCTGCTTCTCGCCGATGGCGAAGTCCCACGCAGTAAACAGCTGATAACCGCCGATAGACGGCAGAGCACGCTGATAGCGGAAGTACTCCTTGCGGAAGTACATACCCTCGTCTGGCACCGGGTTCTGCTGGTACAGAGCCGACCAAATCCGTGGGCTGTTCATGTTCGAACGTATGCGCTTCAACGCCTCGGTGGGGTAGCGTGCCTCATGCAGGCAGGTGTCGATGGGGCGTAGCAGCGTGAGCTCCCGGCTCATACCCAGAGGGGGGTCTGCTACGTCGATCTCCTCCTCGGTGCGGGTTATGATCTTCGTGACCTCGTCACGATACTCCCACTTCTCCGACAGGGCTGGGTAGCGCACCACGTCGAACTGGTCCGTCTCGCGATCGTTCGCCATGCGCTGCTGTAGCCTGCCAGCCAGGTCATCGTCATTCCACCACGTATTGTGCGTCGCAGCATTATTCGCTATGAAGTTCTCGGTTCTGTCGATCTGGAGGTCGAAAACTTCGTCTTCGCCGTCGAACTCAACCGAAACTACGCCTTCAAGAGTGAAGTCGTAGGTATTCGGCAGCGGCTCGTGTATTGGACTCAGATTTAAGGTGTCCGATGGCAACGTTGCAGGAGTGGCACAATAATCCTCTGACACGCTTAGTTTCGTGGCAGTGGTCGACAACCAGCTTCCCGTACCAGTCTTCGGGTGCGTAAAGGTCGCAAATGGCGCATCGGTTGTTTTGCTTAGCTGACAAGCGCTCGTACTCGACGAGGTCGATCCCATACCTGTGTTTGAGGTGTGAATTTCTTTGTCTAATTGGGTTGGCGCTTGGCGGTCGGCTTCCGTCAGCCCATTTTTTCTTATTGTAATGCTTAGCGCACAACCCCCTACACTTAGCTGGCTTGTCGCAGCTATCTGCTGAACAAGTGACCCCTTTCCATTTCCCCCATTGTCCCGTACGGTTACGATTTTGTGGGCTGTAGTCAGTGCTTGGGTCCGTATCCATTTGAGTTCTCCGTTAGTAGCGGCAAGAAACGGGTGTCGCCCGTTCGCTCGTACTATTTTACCAGAACTCGTGGTAATTTTGTAGACTTTATCACTACCATTACTCTTGATCGCCGCGACGGTAGTCGTTGTGAGCCGCCCTTGCTCGTAAGTGGCTACCTCGTCGCCAGGACGTAGCGTATCTAGTCGCTGGTCCGTACCGTCGGGTAGGCGCACAGGCGTGTCACCGGTTAGGCACTCAATGAACAGTACACCACCACCCGGGGCAAGACGAGTGTACGCGGTGGACTGATACCAATCATCGAGTAGATCGCGGCGGTCGATACTGTCCGCCTCCTCCATGTTTTTCAGGGGATCGTCGATGATTAGGATGTGAGCGCCCTTACCCGTAATACCGCCGCCCACACCAGCTGCCGTGAAGCCACCCCCTTTCGTTGTGTTCCAAGCCTCCGCACTCTGAGAGTCCGGGTCGAGCCTAGAGTCCGGGAACATGGCCATGTAGTGGCTATCCCTAACCACCTCACGGACCTTGCGCGAGAACTTCATAGGTAGGTCCAAATTGTACCCTACGTTGATAATCTCGTGGCTAGGGTTGTGGCCCAAGTGCCACGCCGGGAACCGTATGGAGGCAAGCTCGCTGTTGTGCGTAGGTATGAGGCTACGGCCGACCAGGTACAACCCGTCGGCAGCCTGAACCTGTATGCACCGGCCGACCTTCGCCTCGCTGGGGGCTACGCGACGCGCGCTGACGAACCGGGCGTGTCTAGCCTTAGTAGTCATGCGCCGGCGCACGTCCATCATAATCTCTACGTTCCTGCTCAAATCTGCTGCAGGTACACGGAAGCGGTAGCCATACCGTGTGGACGTGTAGCGGCCGGAGCCACCCCGTTTCTCACACCAGTCGAGAATCTCCTTCGTCTCCACGCGACGGTACTCGTAGAACTTCCGGTTCGGACCGTTCTTGATGTCCCCGCTAGCTCGGAAGATGATGACGTCCCACTCATGGTTCTCATGTACTAGGAACGTCTCTCCCGTGCACATAGTAACCTCAACGTCCGCGATACCTGGGGGCGACACCGCCATGACCCTAGTCCACAGGCCGTCGAGGCCTATGACGAAGTCCCCCACACGCAGCTCGCCGTGAGTCTTCCAACCCTCGCGGGTACGCACCGGTGTGTCGTCGGCCATGAGTTTCCCGTGCCGTGGAGGCATGAGCAGCATGAGCCTAGGGCTCTTCCGGTCCTTCACATCCTGGCTGAACTTCTCCAGACGCGCGCAGATGTCCTCGTGCACCCAGCCAGCCTCGTAGCTGGGGTGGGTAAGCTTCGTGAAGTGCAGGAGCCGACGGCGGGCCAGCTCCCTCTGAGCCAGGACCTTGTGCGCAGCGCGTATAGCCGGGGTTGTCATCGTATCTACGCCCGCACCGCCGCTAGAGGTATAACGTCTCTATCTACGGCGTTTTTCATGCAAAAGTCGCGAACTGCTACGATGTCCCGGTGGAACAGGCCTGGGTAAAATAGGAAGAACGTGCCGTCGTCGGCCTTATCTGCCTCGTTTTGCAGCGCATACGCCACAATTTCGTCACCGCGTCGTGCCGGCACCAGCTTGAGCAGCTCAGCTGGCTCGTCGCGTAGGTTCTGACAGTCGTGGGTGATACCGAACGCTAGGCCTGTAGGCCAAAAGTCGCTGGAAGTCTCTTTACAATAACCGTAAAACATACTCTACACTCTCGTTGTGATGATAACCGGTATGCACTCGGCGATGATCGTACCGCCGGGTGCCTCTTTTTGCCTTTTTGCCCGCATTTCGTCGCGAACGGCCTCGCACATAGGTGCGCCCTCTGAAATCTCTGCTATAGAGCGTCGAATCACGAAGTCTGGCCCATTCGGAGCTGACGCATCGTGCCAAACCATCGTCAAAACTAGGAAATACGCAACCATAGCTACTCCAAAACCTGAAAATCGCCTTCGATTTCGACACCTTCCGCCAGTTTCAGTAGTTCTTCGTCCGGCATGGACTGAAGTTTCTGAATAATCACCTCACCGGAGTGCGTAACATTCAAAGTGTGGCGTACTGGCTCAAAATACCCGCACATTTTCGCAATTTCTCGCCAACCTGACACCATCGGGGCCGCTTCGCCAGCTGCGCGGGCGATGTTAATTGCGTCCATAAACCCATCTAAAACCTTCTGCCGCGACATTTTCGTCGTAATTTCAAACTCTTTGCGCCCTTCGGCTATGGCGTTGAGCACAGCAGCCCGCTTCATGAGCCCGATAACAGCGACCTCCGCCCTGGCGTAACCCGCTATGCGTGCTGCGGTGATAGGGGCCATGTTCTCGCGGACTACATAGTTCACAAAAATACGCTCCTGCGGAGACAACGGCATGTCTCCGTTCGGCTCGCGCTTAAGGAGTGCGTTTTCCTGTTTTAGGGGAAGGTGGGGGCTTTTTCTAGGCATGACTAATATGCTACCACATATGGAAATTTTTTGCAATATTTTTTTTTTTGAAATTCTAGTGGTTATGCTTCATACCCATCCCCTCCCCCCTCGCTCCTGACCCCCTACCCCACTTCGGATTCGGATTCTCCGTAGCCGAAAGGGGACCCTAGGGGGCCCTACCCTCCGGGTAGGTAGCCTTGTATCTTTGTAAGTATGTACTTACATTCAATACAACTCAGGAGCTACATCCCATGAACACTTCAAACTTTGCACACAAAGCTGCATTCAATGCTACTAAGGCTGCCTACGCTACTGCGGACGCAGCAACCACTGCTGCTAAGAGCACTAAGCTCTTTGGTAGCAGCGTACTTGTAGGCATCAAGGCTGGTATCGCAGCAGCTAAGGCTGCTCGGAACCCGGCGAACCCACGTAACGCAGTTACTGTGAAAGCTGAGTAATATGGCTACGCCTAATCTTAGCCCCTTAGAGGACGCAGTCGATAACTTCGACTACAACGCAGGCTGGGATGCCTGCGTAGCTGGGCAACCACGCCGCGTAAACGCCGACCGCTACAGTCCAAAGGACTGGATGGAAGGCTACGACGCAGCGTTAGCTGCGCGTGTAGAAATCGGCTCGAGCTGGGGGGAGTAACATGGAGTACGCGGTAACCACAACCGAGAACCTCGTCCTTGAGAGCCAGGTGCGCAAGCTCCTGCCAACAATCCCTGGGTATGCGCAGCTCCGCAAGACTCTGCTGTGTAGCCACTGCGAGCGCATGGAGCACTACGGCTTAGACCCCATGTTCTCTTACTGGGAGACTAATACACATGGAACTCCATGACGAACACGTCGTAGACTGGTGTTATCACACCACTGACGTGTATACCGACAACTACGCCGCCGGAGAAGTGGCGTATGGCAACGGCATATCCTTTGATGCCAAGCAATCAGATGCTTGGCAACGAGGCTGGATTGACGCCAAAGCCGACGAACAAACTTGGGAATTCGATCAAGGATGTCCCGAAATGGACTAAACACGCAATATTATTGCGCAAAACGCACATTCCGTGCAACTTAATTCCACAGAAATAACCCCAGGAGCATTAAACAATGAACCCCGATCTTCACATCGTTAACGTGAAAAAAACAACCAAAGCTGAACTCGTTCGGCTTAATACTGCACTCGCTGCTGACAATGCAGCTCTCCGTAGTCTTAATCAAGACCTTCAGGACGCTCTCGCTCGCGAAGCCGTCAAGCACATCATCGCCAAGCCCCCAGAACAACCCGTTGATGCTAGAAACATGCTCAACCTTAAAGCAAAAGCACTTGCACATAAGCTTCATGCTCTAACACGAGTTCGCAACAACGACATCGAAGTTTATCTTCATGGCGGTTGGAACCCTGTCAACACAATCGCAATTCCGGAGAATGCATAATGGGAACTTACGGCACATACACACTACCACTCGCTTTTAGTGTATATGCAACTAACCACACAAACAAAAACGTGTGGTATTTGGATACTAACGATATACAAGAAGCACTTGATTATGTCAAAAATCAAGAGCTTGAAAACGCATTCGTAGTAGATAACTACAAACGTAACCTAGTCACAATTCAAACAAGGAATAATTAATGCCTCTCGCACCACTCGCAGTTGCTACACTTACTGTAGCGACGCGCGTCATCAATATTGTCGTAACTACTAGTGCCGTAATCACCGTAGCTACACACGTCAAACACGCCATCCCACAGCTTAAGCAAGGGTGGCGTGAAGCTCGTCGTCAACGAGCACTACTCAAAAACCCACGCTTGGAGTACAAACATGGAATTGAGTAACTTCATCCAATCACATTGGATTGACCTGATACTCTACGCAAGCGCAGGTGGCGTAATCTCCTACTGCCTCAACATGTGGTGGCAAGACGAACGTGAACTTCGTCAAAAAGAACAAGAACGCCAACTACACCAACGCTTACTCACCGATGACTACATGTCCATCGATGAAATCAATAAAACCCTTGACAAACTGGAAAATAATCAATGAGCGTCTCAACCCCATCCATCGTACCTACCGCACAAACACCCAAACGTGTATCAACCACCACGTTCCTCGACAACTACACAGCCGCGTTCGAACGTGCATATCCCGGTGTACCGATGACGATCCGCCAAGGTAAAGGCGGATATCGAGTCATCATCCGTGGTGAATGGACACAAGAAGATGTACCGATGACCATTGATCAAATCATTGCAGCAACGCACGACCTGACAAAAGGTCGTCCGACAATCCAATGATCATCGAATCTGGTGTCATCATCTTCTTCGGCTTGCTGTTTCTATTCATCAAGCTACCACGTATAACCGCACTCAAGCTACTTGGTAATCACCTGTGGCTTGACGTTGGTGTTACCGTAATTGCATTCATGATGCATTACGGTACATTCTCAGGTGTCATGGCTGCTGCTGTAGCTGGACTTATGTGCTCCGGCTTCACAACAGCAGGACGCTGGCTCTTTGGGTACATTTCCAAGAAAAAGTACCACCCTGGCATCATCCAACTTACTTTTAAGGGGCCGCAATGAACCGAGGTCAAGCAAAACTTCTCGCACCTATCATCTACGCATTCGCAGCCGGGGACACTATCCAAATCAAACACCATGAAATCTGTCCCGTATGGCGGGATATGAAATCTGGTGAAGACATCAGCAGCGAAGCTCTAAGAAATGGTTGGTGTTATCGCGTTGCACCCAAACAACCTAAATAAAAGTTTGCAAAACTTATCCTCAAAAATACTCAGCAATGAGTTTCAACTTAATTTCAAGGAATCACAATGAACCGCGCTCAAGCAAAACTCCTCGCACCCATCATCTGCGCATACGCAGCCGGCAGTAAAATCGAATGGCAAAACTCATCAGGTAAATGGTTACCTTGTATGATCGAAGACGACCTATACGTATGCATACAAAACAATATCAAACTTCGTATTGCACCTAAGCCGCCAAAACAAAAGTTCGCACGTATTGCACTCTGTAATCTTGCGAAACTTACGCTCGAAAATTGCATTGGATTTCCATGCAATCAAATCCAATCATGTATTCCATTGGATGGGGAAGATTGGGCACCAGTCGAAGTAATCATCCGCAAAGGGCATTGCAAAGATTTCGAGCAACACCCGGTATTCGTCAAGTGGCTCAGCAATGAGTTTCAACTCACCACACAACCACGTGCATGATCACAATCAACGTCACGCATAACATACTCATAGCAATCCTCGATAACGAGGGTTGCCACGAATCTCCAGAAAACTTTCTTTTGGAGCTAGAGGAGCGACTCGCCTCGGGTGATATTACCCAAGAAGACGTCAATACAATACTTCTGGATCAACAAAGGAAATCAAAGTGAACCAACTCAATATCGCAAACCTCGTTAACAACATGGCTGATGAAGCTCGTCTTCCAGCTCTCCGCAAAATCGCCAACAGCTCTATCGCTGCAATCTTCGGCGCAATTCGTCAGCATCTCCGTGACGAACAACGCAAAGAACGTTCTGAAAGTGAAGCACACACTGCGTACGGCACCAACAAACTCGTCAACGAACTTGATCGCGCTAGCCTCGACCAACGCTCCGAAACCGATGAATTCGTACGCGGACAAGAAGCTGCTGACAAATTCACTGACGAACTCGGCTACACCGTCGGCGATACGCCCTACCAACGTGCTGAAAAAATGCACGCTGTGTTCTGCTGGGCTAATAACGAATGTCGTACTCTGGCTACCAGCGTCTACGAAGAACCGCTTACCCCCGCTGGTATGCTGAAGTTCATGATCGAACGCACTGCATTGCCGTCGGACCACACCCTTAAAGCGTGGGCTGATGCAGCTGGTTGCACACTCGACGACATCAAGAAAATGAAAGTCCAACTGATGACCGAAGAACGTGAAGCATTGCTTCGCGATTCGCCATCCATCATCAGTATGTTTGATGGCTTCGGTGATTGGAAAAACACCAGTGAAGACGTCGATGGTGAAGACGCAGTCACAAACCTCGCGCCACTGCAACAACATCAACTCAGCCTCAAGATGCTCAGTGGTTTGCTCGAAGGCTATAACAGCGTACTTAAGAACGCTATGCGTCGTAACACCACTGAAGGTCTTGGTGCACGGCCAATCATCCTCGCTGAAATCAATAAAGTTATACCGATGATTAAGCAGTTCGAAAATGACATCTCCGATGATATTGCAGCAGCAATGGAAGGCGGACGTCGTGTCGCTTCGATCGAAGACTTCAAATCCCAACTGCGTAGCTTGCCCAAGCCCGTATAACTTTTACAGTAATCAGTGAGCTTACCTAGCCCCTTCGTATAAGGGGCTAGGCTTTTTTTAGAGCCAGGAAAAACATGGGCACAATTTTGTTGTCGATACCACAAACGGTCTATCTAATGGACGATGAAATTATAGGACCTCATATTTTCGCTGCTCTAAAAAAGCAACCTGAGCTGCGACAAGAATTTTTTAATGCCATAGAAAAACAACGGCCAACTCAACTGGAACGTTACAAACAACGCTGCATTGCAGGAGAGTAGTCGTGGGCATAAGATTACTACATGTTGTATTACCAAAAGCACAAAGTTCTGACTACAAACATGCTGCCGAATGGATGCGTATTCACAAAACTAGTGTAAAAGCAGTACTCACAGCCATAGGCGCTAACACTTCAACACGGCCTTACCATACATTATTTGCATTCGATGTACTTAATAAAGGAAAGTAATCATGGGCACAAGATTACTACATATTGTAATAACAACGCCATTGGAGATACGTAATAAATCCAAATTTCAAAGGGCTAAAAAGTGGCGCTTTGAACGCGACCCTAAATATGATGCAAGCGCCGAGGAATTACTATCAGACATCGGTGCATCAAACGAATGGCCCCATTACAAAATATTTGCATTCGATGCACTTAATAAAGGAAAGTAGTCATGAACACAATACTAACAACCGTCTTAACAAAAACACATGGTGAACTCCGCATCGGTGACAAATTCATTGACCCAATCAACGGGGAAATCAAATACCCATTACATAACGACACACACACAATCATGTTTGTTACAGACCGCGTTCTTATGAAAATGATCTCGCGCGCTGAAGAACACAAAACAGACGCTGAATCCATTAAGGAATAATCGTGCTAGCTCCATTTAAATTGCACCTTCTATCCATCACTGCTGAACAGCTCACCAGAGCTATTCAAAGCGACATATCTGACAACGATGTATCTGAAATCCTTAACGCCTTAACAAACCTCGAAACAGTTGATAAAGAGTTCTATACTGAACTCATGAAGTACGTCAACGAAGCATTAACGTTCCGAGCAAACAAAGAACGCAAAGCAACCAACGAAGCAAATGCCGTCATCGCAAAAATGATGAAATCATGAGCACACCAATTAATGTACGTCTAACATTTGATAAATGTTGGGAGTACTACAAAAACCCAGAAGCACAAGTGTACATTAACGCAGCGCTTTTTTCGAACCAACCTAATGCTGCTGAAGCTCGCGAATATTTTATCGCCAAACTATGCCAGGAGTTACCGGAAGATCCTGACATGATGTGGACAGACATCGAAAAATATGATATTGGGGCTCGAAATAAACTCAGCTTCCAGATCAAATGCAATCTACTTGCATTGCGCACACTGCGCAAACACCGTCCTTCAGCTACAAGCGAACGGAAAGCTCTAATCGCCCAAGCTCTACACGTCCGGAAGCTTCGTAAAGAAAACAGGCTCTGGGCATCAAAAAATAGCCTTTGGCTACTACCCCATTACCTACCTAGACAAAAGCGCATGGCGCCCCCAAAGAAGCCCACGAATCGCTATCTACGTATACAACTAAGCAGCGCAGGTAGACGGAAACTAAGGAAACATTACAATTTTAGTAATTGGTACTTAGTACATAACCCATCAACACACAAAAGAAATGAAAACCCTTCGCATCAAAACGAACAGCAGTGGATTTGGGGAGCTTTGGTTCGGTTGCCCAAGCGCACGGGGGTTTCTATCTAATGTGAAGTGGCCAATTCGAAAAACCTTTAACTCCTTTCAAAAAAGTAGGTAAACCTCTATATATATATCTACTAACTAACTAACTAACTAACTAACTAACTTTTTTTAGAAAGTTAAAGGTTTAAAGGAAAATGAGCAAACCCTTACTGCATATGGGGCTCCGGCCTTTAACTCTGTTTTCAGACTTTAAAAGTTTTTGGCATATGCCCTTAGGGTTTACCCTACATTGCATGCCATTGTCATAAAGATAGTAAGTACTTACCTGTTGTGTGTAGGCATATTTTTAAGCCCAAAAACAAGGCCCCTTTAACGATTTCCTTTAACTCTTTATTAGGGTTTACCCTTATATGCGCACTTTTTCCAAGCTCACAGACAACGAACTTACTCAACTTCAAAGTATTTACGCTCAAATTTGCGTACGCTTAAAGCTGGTTTCTGAAGGAAACGAACCCCTCGAATCCTTCAAAAACCAACTTATTGGCCTCAACAAAGAGATCACCCGTCGTGCCAAAGTACCTAAAAATCAAACTTAGAGAACCCCAAATTCGCGAAAACCGCACACTACATATAGGAAAAGGTTGGCTCTTCATAACCTGGAAAAAGTGGTTTCAAGCCCTAGACAAACACTCAAATAAAGAAAAAGAACACCAGATTAACCGAGTAACCCCATACAATTCAGGTGTTCAATGTCTGCTATACCACTACACAAACACAAGAAAAAGCCCGCGTTACTACACGTTAAAGTGCAAATAACACCAGAACTTATAAATTTTTGTGGGGCTATTCGTATTAAAGATCTTCTAGAATACATCGATATTCCATATGGTGAATATAAAAAACGCGGCTTTCTTAACCCAAACGAATGGGCGCCGTACGACATATTCAGTAAACTTGTTCACTACCATGCGCTCAACAAAAATCCAGATCCATAAACCTAAGGAATGGGTAACAGGTAACTGGTATTTTTGGGCCGAACTAAAAAACGAACCGCACCGAGAAGTTCTTTTTCGACACTCAAAGCTTTTTCACAAAGAATACCCAAACTGGACCTTAAATGGCACACGTTGGTGTTTTATCTACAACGCAATCAACATTCACAACGGAGTAACTCAAATGGCAACGAAACAAAAAGCAACACCTGTAGAAACTAATGACGAAATTGCCGAGGTCGATCTGACCTTGGAACAAGCACTTCACATGCGCTACGACGAAGTCGTCGGACCCGCAATCGAGGAAGGTCTCGACAACGACCCATTCTTCTATCGTCCATTCAAAGACAAAAGCGACGCTGAGTTGCAGTTCGAAGCAGAAAAATGCGACGCAGCTTGTGTCACAGCAGCACTGAAGAACGAAAAACCAGACCCCAAAATCGACGGAGCACGCCGTGACATCAACCGCGAGCGAAAAATTCGTAGTGGCGAAATCGACCCAGCTAAGTTCCCACCGGCGCCTTAAGGTTCGAGTACCTGAAGATGTTATGTCTAAAATAACCAAAAGCTACCGCGACGGCTCAAAAATAAGCCAAGAGCTACTACAGTGGTGGTCAGAACCAGCACAATGGTACACAAAAGCTGAACAACTTCGTCAACTCTGGTTATATCAAACCTATGGCCCGAAAACTAAAAATACAAGTTCCTGAGTTTATTATGGCACAGATGAGCGATGATTTTCGATACCATGGCCGTGGATCACCAGAAGAATTCAAAGAATGGGGCAGACAGAGTTATTCGCTTCACGAACAAATACGCCAGCTCTGGGTGAAACAAAGATACTATGCGAAGTTTAAAGGTTAAACTGCCGCAACGCGTACACAAAATAATCCAAACATACACCAAAGAACAAATCGCAAATAATAAGCGTTTTTGGCGGTCGTACTATAGCAGCGACATAGTAACTATCCCCACAAAACTATGTATCATCGCTCTTTTTCAGAAAGCCGGCTTTGAAACCGAGAACCTTAAGAGTTAAAATCCCTGCGGGCAAGCGCATAATCATCGAACGGTACAATGCAAAAGAGATAAGGGACGACTACAAAATACCATGGACTAAAAATTTTCGACACATGAGTATAGGCTCGAAACTCATTGTAATAGCTTGTTTTAAAAAAACCAACCTAGACACAACACGCCTCGTACCTTAAAAAGCAAACCTATGACATCACGCTTGCTTCGAGTTAAACTCCATTACAAGTCTAAAATGTTCAACTGCTCAAAAGCAGAACACTTATCCTATTGGAACACTATGGCATTACTGAAGATCAACGTCTCCGAGCTACCATACAATGAGGAGCGAATTCCAGGGGGCTTAACCCAAGAGGGTAAAAAATACTGGCTTAATCCAGACAAACGTGGCTGTACTGCATCGCTCGAAATTCACCGATTATGGATAGTTCAACACTATGGACCTTTACTTCCTAAAAGCCGACAAACCGATTAGAAAAAAATACGAGCATGACGCCGAAGGAAACCTTGTCAAACACAGTTACCCAAACGTCTACGAAGTTAGCTCCAGCGAGGAAAGAGTTTCAACTATCGAAGAGTTTGTGGCTGCCCTTGAGTCACATGCAATTAATGGAGAGACTCTTGTTAAAGGGGAACTGGGACGCCCGCTACTATCTGAATCGCGCGCAGGAGCTACTGATGGAGACAAGAAAACCAGTTGGATCTGTCTCGACCTTGACGGTATCTCTAACTACCAATCAGTGGATCTTTTTCTTGGGTCAATTGCTGCGTCAGACGTAGACTACATTCTTCAGTGGTCAAGTTCAATGGGTATTGAAAACAATGCTGGCTTCCGCTGCCACATTTTTATGCTGCTCGATCAGCCTACTCACCCAGCTATGTTGAAGAATTGGCTGATGCATCTGAACCTCACAACCCCTACGATTGCGCAGCAGCTTGAGCTTACAAAGACGGCCTCTGCTCTTCGTTGGCCACTCGATGTTACTACGTGCCAAAATGACAAGCTACTGTATATAGCTCCTCCAGAGCTTGTCCACCCAGTGGCCGACCCATATCCACCTGCGGGCAATAATCCACGCATCTCACTCCAGAAGCGTGGCCAGCGTACTCTCAAGCTCCCGTACCCCATAGCCTCCAAGGAGACTATCCGTCAGTTGGCGGATGATAAGATCAATGAACTCCGCAAAGCAGCCAAGCTCCCAAAGCGACGTGCCACAACGTACAAGTACCAATCAGGCACCGAGTACATTGCGAATCCAGATACCGCTATCGTTACTGAAACCAAGCATGAGCGAGGGTTTGTGTACCTTAACCTCAACGGTGGCGACTCATGGGCCTATTACCACACGGAAAGCAACCCTCATTTCATCCATAACTTCAAAGGAGAACCGTCCTATAGAACTCAAGATCTCCTCCCTGAGTACTACGCAAAAATCCAGGCTACGACAACTACACACGCAGTATCCACATCTGGGGTTACGTACTTTGCTTTCCGTGATTTTAAAAGTTCCGTTTACTATAACGGCAATTACGACGCGCGTACGAACGTACTAACCTTAGCGCAAGCGAAGTCAGAAACACAGTTACGCCATTATATGGAGCAACATGGGCAAGAACTCGGACCCTACGTACCCGACTGGAACATCATCTTCGACCCTCAAAGTACGGTTGTCGTCGACGCTGCGAAACAAACTATCAATACGTACAGACCCAGCCGCTATATGGCTAATCGTACACCACCACGACCTAACTCTGCGTTATTACCACCTACAATCTATAAGGTTATTGCACACGCAGTCGGCAATGATGGGGTGGCGCTCGAGAGACTACTTAACTGGGTCGCTTGCATTGTGCAGTTTAAAGATAAATGCGGAACCGCATGGATACTACACGGTACCGAGGGAACCGGCAAGGGCTTACTTTTTCATTCCATCTTGACACCCATACTTGGTATGGAGAATACAACCATGAAGCGGATGGAAGAGCTTGAATCCGACTTCAACGGGTACATGGAAAACAACCTCCTAGTATTCATCGATGAAATGGAGACAGGGCGTAGCCTCTATCACGCAAAGATAGCTAGCAAGCTCAAGAACTTCATCACTGAGCCATACGTATCTATACGTCGTATGTACCAGCCCGCGTTCGACGCACGTAGTTACGTGAACATGGTGTTCATATCCAACAAAGGCGGCGCAGTACACGTACCACCTGAGGATCGTCGCTTCAATGTGGGCACATTCCAGACAGAGAAGCTTAGCATCACACCGGCCGAAGTAGACGGCATCGCGGCAGAACTTGACGACTTTTACGCGTTCCTTATGCACTACCCAGCAGATAGAGCACTGGCACGCACGCCACTAATTAACGAGGCTCGTGCGAAGATAATCAATATCAGTACAGCAGCTCTGGACGGCGTACTCGAAGCAGTACGTCTCGGGAACATGGAGTTCCTATGGGATCAGTTAGTTGATAAGAACAAGCGCGTAGCCATGGACTTCGAAACAGGATATCGCTACGACGCGTATCGTGCAGTTGTACTAGACTTACTCTCATCACAGAGCACTACGGTATCGCGCGATGAGCTACACGCCATAACGAACTGGTGCGTAGGCGACATGCCAGTCAGTCCACACAAGTTCGCTAGCTTACTCAAACACCACAAGACTGAACTCGAAACAGTATGGAAAGGCGGCCGCACATGCCGAGGGATCAAGCTACAACAGAAGTGGAAGATAACACCACAGTTCCTAACGCAAGCCAACGCGGCAATCAACGCAGGCTTAGTATAAAAGTAAAAGCCCAAGTTAATTTCGGGCGTGTACGTTACGGAACACATATTTTTCGAACGTCCGCTGAGGAAGGCTTTTGGTATGCGATTCCTTACAATCAAAGTCAAAATTCAACCTAAAAAAAAAGCACGAAAGCGTCTCTTTTTACAAATACAGACGAACAAGACTGCTTGTATTTTGGGTCAACGAAAAAGGCCTCGAGCGTTGTACAACAACCAAGTGTAAAAATTATGGAAAAACTTTACTCAACTGACCTGTTCAGCTACAAAGTTCCACTAACACCCACTGGAAAGCAAAACGTAACGTGGCGCGTTACCAATAAATATGGGTATTTGCGCTGGGTTGTAATGGAACCATGGAGCTGCGACATTACAAAGCTCACAAACGAAGAACTTTACACCGTACGCAATCAATTCGTCGGCGATAAGTATTTTTACTCACAGATAAACGACATAATCAAAGCACGTCAAGCAATCCATCCATTGCTCGAAGCTGCTACAAAAGAACAAGTGCTTGAGCTTGAACAACGAACAATAAAAAAAGCTGTAACAGCACAACTCAAAAACAAAACCCCACCACGTTACTACAACAAACTTATCAACGACATCAATCTCTGGAGAAAAAAATATGGAACAACCTAAAGTCCGCGTATTCGCCATCAATATGGCATACATCACATTCACACTTCGCTGCATCGCTTACATCACAGCCTGGGCAGTTTTTGGCGAAGTATCCATACCGGGTGCAATCGCTTTCGCAATCGGTGCTGGTGTAGTTGAAGCCGTGTATTACATATACAAGCGCTACACACGAAAAGGTTATCTTGAACGTTTCAAAGACGAACTAGATTTTTTCTTAGTTGCTTCCGACGGCACAATCAAGAAATGCACTATGGAAGAAACCATCGCACAGCTATCTTTGATCGCCGACGAAATCAAAGCTGACGAAACAATAACGGAAGGAATCCAGAAAAAAGCACCATACTACAAACACACACACCTAGGCCCAATCTGCATTACCGCAAACTGGGTCGGGGCAAGTAAAAAAGGCAACCCTGTACAACCATGGGACGTCTCAGTACGCGCTGCTAACCAAGAAGGAAGCGAACGCAGACGCAGTTTCGCCTCTTGGGAAGAAGCCGAAGCGGAATTTGACCGCGTAAAAACAAAGTTCGAAGCCGCTGTCAACGCGGTACAAGAAGTTACAAAAACCCCAACGATCCACTAATCCAAAACAATCGGAGTAATCAATGCGCCCATCCTATGCAATCCAAGCCGTACGCCACTGCGTCGAAAACAAACAACCGGTGTTCCTTCACGGCTCACCCGGCGTCGGTAAATCCGACGTCGTTCGCCAAGTAGCCAAGGAGCTCGGTTATGACCTCATCGACCTTCGCCTCTCGCAGCTCGACCCCGTCGACCTCCGTGGCGTTCCGTCTGTCGACACCACCAAGCACATCACCCGCTGGAACGTGCCGAACTTCCTCCCGACGTCAGGCAAAGGCATCCTCTTCCTCGACGAGTTCAACTCAGCCGCACAAGCCACCCAGGCTGCTGCGTATCAACTTGTCCTCGATCGCAAACTTGGAGATTACAAAGTACCAGACGGATGGGCAATCGTGGCTGCTGGTAATCGCGCTTCCGATCGGGCGATCGTTAACACGATGTCTACCGCTCTCAAAAACCGATTCACGCACATTGACTATGACGTCAACCATGACGATTGGTGTGCTTGGGCTCTTACAAGCAACATCAACGTAGCAGTACTCGGCTTCATTCGCTTCCGTCCAACGCTGCTGAATCAGTTTGACGCTGTCGGTAACTCGCAAAAAGAGAAAGACCGCGTTAAGAACATCAAGGACCAGCAAGCATTTGCTACTCCACGTTCGTGGCAGTTCTTGTCGCGCCTTATGGACGCAAACCCCAGCAAAGACATCGAGTTCGATCTGTACGCAGGCACTGTCGGAGAAGCAGCAGCCGGTGAGCTTATGGCTTACATGAAGCACTACCGCAACCTGCCTGACCTCGACGCGCTGATCATGAATCCAGAAAAAACACCGATTCCGACGGAACCAGCCACGAAGTATGCTCTCGCTACTGGCCTTGCAGCCAAGGCAAAAGACCGTAACTTCGAAGCCATCATGACATACGTCGCCCGTATGCCAGTTGAGTTCCAAGTCCTCACAGTTAAAGACGCTATCGTACGTGATGAAAAGCTCACAGCTACAAAAGCGTACGTTAACTGGACAATCAAGAATCAGAACGTAGTTCTGTAGCATAAATTACGTACCCCGAAATAACTTTGGGGTACAGTTGGAGAAACAATGGCAACCGTAAGAATTACAAACCAACATCGATATGAAATCCGCAACAAAATTCACAGCGTTTTTCAAGCAAAAATCGCAAAAGTAGATAATTCAATAGCTGCGATCGATGTTATCGACCCAATCTACAACGCAGTAGTAAGTGACGAAGAAAAACAAGCTATCGAAGTTCTAGGTTCACGTTGGCTACAAACACAAGAGTTTTCGCTAGTTCAAATAAAAGATGAACACGGAGTCATACATGCGTGGACAGTAAAACATAAGAAAACCGTATTACCTATTGGTTTTACTGGCGGCCGTCCACCAAACGAGCTACTTCCAGGTATGCAAGGTTATGACGAGGTCTATGAACTAGTCAATTGGAAAGCTCACTTAATCAAAGAACGTAGTGATCTTCTCAATACCATTGATACGTTACTTAAAAACGCAACAACCATAAACAAAATTCAAGAACTATGGCCTTCGGTCATTGAATATCTTGATCAGGGCACAATCCGACAGCTCAACACACCGCACGTTAAACAAACACGTACAAAACGCCCCGAGCTTAAACTCGATGACGCCGCTAAAGCTTCCTTAGTCAAACTTAACCTTACAAAAGCACATTAAATGAACTCAGCAGAACTCAAACTCACACGCGCTCGCACTTCCTTGCTTATCAAGGAGCCGTTTTTCGGTTCCATTGCGCTTCATATGACACTGCAAGAAGATAGCAAAACCGAATTCTGTGTATGCGACGGTCATACGATCAAATACAACCCTGAGTTTGTCGACGGCCTTTCACACGACCAAGCTACTGGCCTCATCGCTGCCCAAGTAATGCACGCTGCCATGCTTCATCCGCTGCGTCGCGGTCATCGCGAAGCAAAGAAATGGAACAAAGCCTGCGATTTCGCTACTCACAACATCCTCGCAGATGCTGGCTTCACACTCCCGGAGAAAATGAGCATCAACAAGGCATATACCGATATGCCTGCAGAGCACATCTATACACTACTACCCGACGAGCCACAGGGCAACAACGGCAAAGCACCACCTAACGGCGGAGGGGGCGACGGCGATAACTCCGACGCCAACGGAGGTGTGGAAGACAGCGGCGATAGCGGCAACAAAGGTGCTACAGAAGCTCAGCAACGTGCTGCGGAGAATGACATGAAACAGATGGTCGCTCAGGCCGCCCACGTTGCCAAGCAGGCTGGCAAACTACCTGGCGCCATTGAACGCATGCTCGGTGAGCTAATGGAGCCCGTCATCGACTGGCGTTCTATTCTGCGTCGCTTTATGACCGAAAAGGCACAAGATGACTTCTCATGGCAACGTGGTAACCGACGCTTCCTTGCTCAAGGTCTCTATCTCCCGAGCCGTACTTCTGAAGGCGCTGGAGAGATCGCGGTGGCCATCGATACAAGTGGATCAATTGGACAAAAAGAGCTTGATGAGTTTGCAAGCGAAGTACAGGCTATTGTTAAAGATGTACGACCAAGCAAACTTTACGTCATCTATTGTGACGCACAGATTAACCACGTCGATACGTTCGTCCCTGAAGATGACATCTTCTTCAAGCTTCACGGTGGCGGCGGAACGGATTTCCACCCCCCGTTTGAATGGCTCGAAGAAAACCAAATTGTCCCAAAGTGCTTCGTCTACCTCACTGACGGCTACGGGGCCTTCCCCGAAGAGCCAGAGTACCCAGCCATGTGGGCCATCAACAACCGCGACGTAGTGCCGCCATGGGGTGAGCACTTCGTTATGGAGACGAACTAAATGAGCCTTTGCCGATGGTCTACCGACGATTTTAGCTGCGACCTCTACATGTATAACAGCGGTAACGACCAATACACTATACACGTAGCTGGTAACCGTGTAGTAGGCAATGTTCCGAAAATTACATCGGACTACATGGATGCTGGCGATCCAAAAGATATGGTCCGCTGCAAAGAGTGGATAAGTCAATACGACGCTCAGATAAATTGGCTCATAAACTGCGAGCGCGAAAACATCACGCTTAAATATGCTGGGGAGTCTTTCACGCTATCTGGTGAAATGGCCATCGCAAAGCTACATGAACTCAAAGCACTCGGATACAAGTTCCCTGATTACGTCATCACGGATATCGAAGATGAACTCGCCGAAGAAGAAACTGACGATTAAGATACAACACTATGATCAAATGCAGTTTAGCGGCGCAGAATTTGTACGAACTCGCAGTAGACAAGGTTGCGAAAACTGCGCATTCAGCTGCCCCGGTAAATACATTTCGGGGTGCGTAGCATCCATTGGGTGCGCTTGGACGCTTATTAAAGAATGAAAAAGAAAATGATCGAACGATATTACTTTTTTACTGGTTCTTGCATCACTTCGATAGGAACCCTTCGTGTGCACGGTCGTTTTGCAATTAAGTCATGGTTACCTAAACCAAAAGATGCATACGATGAAGCAATACGGTTGTCAAAAGAACACTTCGAAACAAACCACAACATAGTATCACCGAAGTTTCATCTAAAATCACTCCACAAACTGTGAAATACATAATAACAAGCGAAGAGTTCTGGCGACTACTACCTTACTACCAGGAACTTACTTGTGGCCGGGTACGGTTCGCAAAAGAACGCTTTGATACACGCTTTCGGAGCGAATTTCGTACTGAAGAATTTGACACTAAAGCGCAAGCACTCCAAAAAATTTTCGCATCACCCAAAGGAACATGGCTAATCCGTGAACAAGAATACAAACCCGATCACTGGATCTACGAAGCGATTGTCGGTAAAACTTCATCGGGATCTGGTGACGAAGGGGACTAAGCACACATACATCGCCAAAACGCCATTCCGTAATGGGGAATTCGTCGGGTGTAGTGGGTGTGCTTTTTTACAAACACAAGGTTGCAAATCGATTCACCCTTGTGAAAACGTTGTAGGTGGCAGCATAAGAGACATACAATGGACCCGCGTAAAATAAAAATCTACGTACACAAAGAAAACATCTACAAAGGAAAAATAGCAATTTTCCGTAATATAACTAATGATCACGGATGCAAAGGGTGTACGTTCTATAGCCGATACTCCGACCTTTGTTTGCACACACCAACGCCATGCGAAGATTACAAACGATCAGACAACAAAAACGTAAAGTTCGTAAAGATCAAATGAAAATCAAGCTACACCAGAGCTACGTACGGAAAATAGACGGAGTATTCTACATAGCGCAACACCCCAAAAACGCGGATGGTGTTTCGGTTGCGTAGCAGCCACAAGCCCCGATCTCTGTAGCGCCCTAAGCCGAACATGTACAACGCTTGACGAAGAATACGTAACATATAGGAAATTACAGTAGCATATGTGATAAAATCTTCCTTATGGAAGAAAAAATTAAGACATGGAGCTTTTCGCGCCTAAGCACATTCGAACAATGTAAACTCCGCGCCAAACTCTCCTACATCGATCGTATCCCTGAACCACCACGGCCACTACCGGCCGGTAAGACGGAGCACGCTAATGACCGAGGCACTCGCATCCACGAAGCAGCAGAACTCTACGTTAAAGGTGGCGTTGAACTACTCCCAGAGTTATCGGCTTTTCAGTCTGAGTTGGCCGAGCTTAGAACCAAATATGCAGCTGGAAAGGTCTCTCTTGAAGGCGATTGGGCATTTACAAAAGACTGGGTTCCGACTGCCTGGAACAGCTCAGACGCCTGGCTCCGGATGAAGCTAGATGCCTTCGTTCACCTCACACCTACACACGGGGTCGTCATTGACTACAAAACCGGCCGCAAGCATGGCAACGAAATCAAGCACGCAGAACAAGGACAACTCTACCAACTCGGTGCTTTCATGCGCTACCCCGAGTTGGAAACTATCGACGTCGAATTCTGGTACACAGACCAAGACGAAATCTCTCAAGTTAGTTACCCCAAGCCACAAGGTATACGATTTTATACGCCGTTTACCAAGCGGGGTTTGGCACTTACAGAGAATGACGAATGGCAAGCAAACCCTAACTACTACAGTTGCCGGTGGTGTCCGTATAAGCCAGTGGCGCTGGGAGGCTCTGGGCATTGCGACAAAGGAGTTTGAATGAAACATACACAGCATTACTAATAACGGAGAAACTCCGTGGCCACTGAGAAACAGCAATTCAAAGAATACTTGGCGAAGCTAACAGATGCAGAAATACAAACATTTCGTCAAACACTTGCCAAAAATGCGCAAGATGACGTGAACTACAACGTAAAGTACCTCAGGAAACTTCTCAGATGGGTCGACGATTAAAAGTACGCCGTGTTGCTGAATTACGTGGTGTATATGTTTATTTAGATAACAACCAGCGTGTAGTAGCAACAGGAACCCTTACCCACGCCAAAATCGGGCAAAAGCCCTTTAATTTTTATAAGGAAATTGAAGTCGTAACACCATACGGCTTCATGGGCCGAAGCAAAAATCTTAAAGGCACAAGGCAAGAAACTTACGCAAAGCAAATGCTTTTTGACAAAATAACCAAGCTGGGATACAGATGGAAGCTATAGTAATTGGGGACCTAAAAAACCTCAACAAATTATCTGTCGATGAATTAGTAGCTCTCGCTGTCCAGCACCGCCTCAACGGCAAAACCCCAGAGTACTTACTCCAATACCTTATCGGCTACACAATAGGCCGAGAAATACAAGAAAATGCAGAAGCTACCGCTATTCGAACACCAAAAAAAATCTATAAACGCACTCGAAAAACTGGAGTATGCACTTGACGCATCAGACCCCGGCACAGGTAAGACACGAACACAAATTGAAGTGTATGCTAAGAGGCGACGCGATGGTGGAGGTAAAGCACTCGTGGTTGCGCCAAGATCACTTCTCCGGTCCGCGTGGGAACAGGATTTCCGTAAGTTCGCCCCGTGGATACGAGTTTCAATTGCTACTGCCACAAATCGTGAGAAAGCGTTTGACGTGGATGCAGATGTTTATATCATCAACACAGACGGGGTCAATTGGCTCGCAAAACAAAAACCAGAGTTTTTTGATCAGTTCGAAACGTTGGTCATAGATGAGATCTCCTCCTTCAAACACCATACTAGTCAAAGATCCAAATCGATCAACAAAATCAAGGGTTATTTCCGATACCGCTACGGTCTTACGGGTACGCCTGACTCGAACGGAGTCACTAATATCTGGAACCAAATCAACATACTTGATAACGGCAAGCGGCTTGGTACCTCTTTTTACCATTTCCGACACTCAGTATGTACTCCGCAACAAACGGGCCCAGGCCCTGCGATGGTCAAATGGGTTGACCGGCCCCAAGCAGAACAAGCGGTTAGTAAGCTTATATCTGATATAACTATACGACATAAATTCGAAGACTGTATAGACATACCAGCTAACTATCAGTACTCCGTACCATACTTCATGCCACCGAAGCAAGAAATTGTGTACAAAGAAATGGAAAAAAACGCATCCGCGCTACTCCACAACGGTCAAATAACCTCCGCTGTCAACGCTGCTGGGCTAGTAGGCAAGCTACTACAAATAAGCTCAGGAGCGGTATACAACGAAGACGGCACATATACAATAATAGATACAGGAAGATACGAGCAAGTAACAGAACTTGTATCAGAACGTAAACACAGCGTTGTATTCTTTAATTGGGTTCATCAAAAAGAAGAACTAATCAAAGAGTTCAAAGCCAACGGTATCACGTATGTAGTAGTAGATGGTTCGACTACAGACAAAGACCGCGAAGAAGCTGTCCGCTTATTTCAAAGCGGTTTCTACCGCGTATTCCTCGGTCACCCACAAAGCGTAGCACATGGGTTGACGCTAACAAAAGGTACGACGACAATATGGGTTAGTCCAACATACAACCTTGAACACTGGCTACAAGGCAATCGTCGCATCTATCGTGCTGGTCAAACAGAACGAACAGAAACAATAGTGCTCATTGCACCAGGTACAATAGAGAAACGGGTCTTCTCGCGCATGACAGAAAAAGGCGAGAACCAAGCAACCTTACTCGAACTACTACAAGAAGCATTCTATGAGACACCGCACTCCGATGACAGCGTATAGTAAAGCCACAATCGACCGCCTTGCAAAAGGTCTTCCGATACGGACAAAGTATACAAAATTTCTCTACGTTGCTGGTAAAGATGACGCAGAACCACCGTCACTTCAGCAGGTCGAGCAAGAAGAAATTAGTATTGGGAACGCAATAGATGAGTACATTAACGATAGACAAGATCGACAAACACAATGTTGTTACGATTGACTTTGAAACATACTACGGAGACAAATACAGCCTAACCAGCAAGGACATGAACACCTCGGAATACATCCGAGATGATCGTTTCAAAGTCCACATGGTAGGTATCAAGATAGGTGAACAGCCCACCAAAGTCTACCTAGAGCACGATGTAGAAGCGGCGCTAAAGTCCATTGACTGGGACAAGCACGCCCTCCTATGCCAAAACACAGCATTCGATGGCTTCATAATGAGTCACCACTACGGCATCACCCCGTCGCTATACTTAGACACTTTGTCAATGAGTCGTGCACTACACGGCCCTAACACACGACACAACCTCGATACCATAGCTAAGCGATACGGCTTCGCTGGTAAGGTACGAGAAAAGGCACTATCGAATACAAAGAATATCCGCGACTTATCCGAAAGGCCAGACTTAATAGCCTCGCTTTCCGAATACTGCGTAGACGATGTGAACGACACACACGGTATCTTCTGGAAGATGTACGACAGCATCACCGACAAAGAGCTACAGCTAATCGATATAACCATTCGCGCATTCTGCGATCCGGTACTGCTCGTGGACATACCTCGCGTAGAAGCTGAACTCAACAAGGAAATAGCAGGCAAGGTCACCGCGTTGCTACTCAGTAACTCTGATCGGGAGACTCTACTAAGTGCTGAAAAATTCGCCAACGCCTTACGAGCCTACGGCGTAACACCACCTATAAAGGTCAGCAAGACCACCGGGCAGCCTGCGTATGCATTCGCTGCTACCGACCGTGGTTTCATGGCTCTTGGTAAGCACAGCGACAAGCGTGTTGTAGCTCTGTACAACGCTCGTCTAACTGTCAAGTCAACCATAGGTGAGACACGCGCTGGGCGCTTCCTAGAAGCCGGTCGCGACGGTATGGCACTACCAGTACTGCTACACTACTGTGGAGCCCATACGTTCCGCTGGAGTGGCGGGAACAAGATGAACCTTCAGAACCTGGTGAGGGGCGGGGAGCTACGTCGCTCGTTATTAGCTCCACCAGGTCATGTCATCGTAGTGTCCGACTCAGCACAGATCGAAGCTCGCCTCAACGCGTGGCTATCAGACGAGCTAGGCCTACTCGACACTTTCCGAGCGTACGATCGTGGTGAAGGCCCCGACGCATACCGCATCATGGCTTCGATGATCTATGGTATACCTATCGACAAGGTCACTGACGCTCAACGCTTCGTGGGCAAGGTGTGCGTTCTAGCTCTAGGCTATGGCATGGGTGAAGTACGACTCAAAGACACGCTAGAGACAGGTGCCATGGGTGCTCCTGTCACATTACCCGAAGCTGAGTACACTAAGGCTAAGAATACATATCGCTACGCGAACAAAAACATCGTACGCATGTGGGACACCGCTAAGAATCTGCTATACAAGATGATACGTGCTGAAGGTACGCAGTCCGCTGGTGAGTACAAGTGCCTCAGGTTCGGCAAGGACTTCGTGAAGCTTCCGAATGGTATGTTCCTACGCTACCCAGGACTACGCTCTGACGATACTGGCTCACTTGTGTATGACACGATCAACGGCGAGGCGCGTATTTATGGTGGACTCTTCGTAGAAAACCTTGTACAAGCTTTGGCTCGTGTGATCATCGCCGACCAGATGCTAGCTATACACGCGCTAGGATATCGCATCGTTACAATGACGCACGATGAGATAGTTGTTGTGTGTCCCGAAGACAAAGCCGAGCAGTGTAAGGCTGACATGGAGCGTGTTATGTCTACCCCACCAGAGTGGGCTCCCACATTACCCCTATCAGTGAAGTGTGAATATGACACCTGTTACTCAAAATAAACGTAAGCTTCGTATCGTTGCTTTACACGTACGGCTAGAACGCGATAGAAAAGTCGTACGCATGCACGTACTCAAACAAGCTTTTAGCGACGGATACACTAGACTTTATAGTAGTGGGTTTCCTGTAGACTCTTGTTCATATCCAGAACTTGACAGCGATAGAATATGGCTACGCGGGAGGGATAAGACAGAAAATAACAGCGTAGCCAACATAAGCTTTGGCACCATAAAGCAAGCCAAGGCCTACTATACCAACCTGATTCGCACTTTCGAAACTATCGAGATTCGTTATGAATAAGAACGAAGCTCTTCAAATACTCAACCTCTCAAATACTCACACAAATGACGACCTTAAAACAGCTTACCGCAAAGCCGCGATGCAAACACATCCAGACAGAGAAAACGGCACACCAGAAGCTTTCGCCAGAGTTGTTGGAGCGTATAACCTGCTTAGTCAACAGGTATGCACCACATGCGGAGGCACAGGACGAACGACAGTTTATGACGGCCCATTCAAACACGAACTAAAGTGCCCCCAATGCTGGAACAAAGAAAACTAAGAATCGTTTGCTTCAAGGCTACTTTGACGAAAGATAAGAATACGGTTAGACTTGATATTCACCGCCAATTAGTACGCGGAGCAATTAATTGCGAAATTTGCCCAGAAAACGAACAAGTTCGTATGGCGGCTGTACCCGAACTATGTGATGGAACTATGTTTCTTCTTGGTAGATACAGAGAAATACCAGAAGAAGAAAAACGTTTTAATAAGCAACATACCACGAAATACTGGTTAACACACAAAGACAATCTCGGGTGCGCAGCTCGCTGGATAAAACAGCTAATGGAAGAAGGACACTACGGTTATGGCAAACAGTATCGGCGAAACAATCGATGAGATGCACATACTTCGAGCAAAGAAACGTGCACTCGAGGACATGGTAAAAGAGATCGAAAAACAATATGCTTCAAAAGAAGCGGAACTAATGTCCCTCATGGACAGTCAACATACACGTACCTCAGAAGGAAAGCTTGCTTCAGTCCATATCGATGAAGTAGTCTACCCTACTGCGGACAATTGGGACGAAACCTACAAGTTCATTCACGACAATAAGTACTATCACCTGCTTGAGCGACGGCTTACAGCCGTTGCCTATCGTGAACTACTTGAACGTGGTATTCAAGTACCTGGTGTCGTACCTTTCAAAAAACGCAAAGTCAAACTAACATCAATCTAAGTAATGGAGCCTATCATGGCAGAACGCGGTAACAACAACCTACCAATTAACTATGCGGATCAACTCAAAGGGGAAGCAGCGGACATTGCGAGTCGCATTTCAAGCGGACCCCGAAACAAAATCACAACTACGGGCGGCAGCGCGTTTGTACTTCCAAACGGTACTTCCGGACCGAAGCTTGAACTGGTTGTACTTGATTTTGTTGCAGAAAACAACTTCTTCGACCGGCCTTTCAATCGAAACAACCCCTTTCCTCCGGCTTGTTTCGCTATCGGATATAACCCACGCGACATGGTACCTAGTGAGAACAGTCCAGACAAACAAGCTTCGTCCTGCACTAACTGTGCTCACAACCAGTGGAAAAGTGGCGCTGGAGCTGGTAAAGCATGTAAGAATGGACGACGCCTTGCGGTTACTCCTCTTAAACCTATGGATGATGGTACGCGTCCTGTCTGGTTGCTTGAGATCCCGCCTGCAAGCATCAAGTTCTTCGATGCGTACGTTAGCAAGATAGCTACAGCACACAAGATGTCGCCAATCGGCATGCTAACAGTGATCACACACGAGCCCGGGTCTGCGTTCAACGCACCACGCTTCGATATAGCTCGCCCGCTAACCAACGAAGAACTCGGTGAAGTATTCCCACTACGCGAACAAGCTGCTGAGCTTATCACTCGTGAGCCGGACGTATCTAAGTACGTGCCGCTCGGTAAATAATGGGCCGCAACGCTAGCGTCATCCTATCGAAAGAACAGGTGGCGCATGCTAGGTACGAGCGCACGCAGGAGTTAAGTCTCCTGCGTGAGCAAGCTGCTCGTATCGAGGCAGACATCACCAAGCTGGACGAAACCAAAGATGCGTACAAACGCAATCTCAAAGAGGTTCAGAAGCAGATCAAGAGTATGGAAAAGTAAGAAAGGAACCCGCTTCGGCGGGTTTGTTGTATATGGACAATGAAGACAAAGAAGTAGTAGAAGCCATCATAGCTTCGTTAGTTAAAGCGATCAACGAACGACTGGAAAATGCAGCTCAGCAAGTCGAAGAATCGGGGTTCCACAGCAAAGGGTCTGCCGAAATTGTACGTAGCTACAAAGTGGACGCAGCGCAAATCAACGTGGTACGTGAGTAATGACAACTCGCACGGAGTTTATACATGCTTTAGGTCAAGCTCGCATAAACGATGCGCTTGAAACTATAGCTAAGGACTTAGAAAAGCAAGCGCGAATTTACTCCGTTACTACACAAGCTGAGCCTTATCTTAGAGCAGCAGCAGAAATTAGAAAATACAAAAGATGAAACTCCCCCCAATCATCGGCATCGCGGGCTTACCGCGTAGCGGTAAAGACACAGTGGCATCGTACCTGCTGGCTAAGCACGGCGGGTACCGCTATGCCTTCGCTGACGCTATTGTACGCATGCTCAACGCAGGCTTCGAGACGGACTTCGACAACGACTACTGGACTGAGCATAAGGAAGACGTTATTCCTGCGATAGGTAAATCTCCGCGTGAGCTACGGCAACTGCTCGGCACTGAATGGGGTCGTAACCTAATCAACAAAGACCTTTGGGTTACTTTGGCACTAGCCAAGTACATCAAAGAAGGTCCTGGCATGGTTATCCCAGACGTACGCTTCCAAAACGAAGCCAAGTTTGTACGCGATCGTGGTGGCGTGATCATTCACGTAGACGGCCCACATGGAGTTATGTCGAACACGCACGTTAGCAACATGCCTATTACACGTATCTCATCTGACCTTGTTATTCAAAATACAGGGTCGCTTATCGATCTACACCACAAAGTGGATGAGCTATTTGATGGACAAAGTTGAAGAATATGTACGTGCTCATCCTGTGGAGTACGCAAACCTAGCTCTCGATAACATAACACGCTTCGGTTCTAACTTACGTTGGGCGTGCGAGGAGCTAGGCCTCAATGAAGAATACGCAGCCCTCATAGCAGCAGCGAAGGTTATACGCAAACATGTCAAGTAAACCGGAAACAACCTTCATAACGAGCATCCACAAGAAACTACCCGAACCGCCCCCGTACCATGAGAAGAATAATAACCCGTTCAACTCAGGTACTCCGGATGTGTTTTACTCCGGCAACGAGGGTGATCTATGGGTTGAGTACAAGTTCATGAAGGAGTTACCAAAGAGACCAACCACACTAGTGGTACCGGACTTATCTCCGGGCCAAAAACGTTGGCTTGGTAACCGCCTTGATGAAGGTAGGAATGTAGCTGTGATTATGGGTGTTGGCCCTAAGCACGGCATACTATATAGGAACAGAGAGTGGCTCGTACCTATACCAACAAGCGAATTACAGGCTAAGCTCGTACTCCGACAGGACTTAGCTGACTGGATCAAAGCAACAGTCGGAGAAAATAGATGTCATTTATTAGAGTAATCTACACGACATCGAACGTCATATCAGCAACGTACAAGATATTGGCAACGTCAATACTGATGTACTACCTAGTAAAGGAAACGAAACTACGAGTAAAACAATATGCAGACGATTAAGGACGCCGAGGCTATCGCCGGGAGTCTGAGCAAACCGTCGAAAATGCCCGGGTATGCGTACGGCATACCAGCTCAAAGATGCAAAACCGGTAGCATACTGAACAAGATACCGAACTCAGTGTGTTCAAAGTGCTACGCCCTCAAGGGTCGCTATGTATTTCCAAACGTAAAAGCGGCTCAAGAGCGACGATACCAGTCCTTAACACACCCGGAATGGGTCAACGCGTTGACACTAATGATCAAGAAAACAAAAACAGAGTACTTTAGATGGCATGATTCCGGAGATATCCAAGGAGTCTGGCACCTAAACAACATTGTCAAAATCGCAAAGCTATGTCCGGAAGTCAAGTTTTGGTTACCTACACGAGAGAAAGGGTTTGTATCACAATGGCTACTACTAAACAAAGCCTTCCCTACCAATCTCGTTGTACGTGTTTCAGGGGCTATGATTGATGGAGCAGCACCAAAAGGTTTTGACAATACGTCTACCGTTAACTCGGAAAGCAAGGAAACTATGGGGGTATGTCCTGCACCACAACAAGGAGGCCAATGTTTACTATGCCGACAGTGCTGGGATGTATCAGTGGGTAACGTGTCCTATGCGAAACATTAAAGTATGTCGAAAAAGCTAAGAATTGGTCATATCAAATTATGCAAAAGAAAATAATCATTGTTAACCCCGACGAACCAGATATCATAATCGTGGTCGACGACGCAAGTAACCGTTTTACCGTCGATACTAATGACGGACAACCACCTATGGAAGACGAAGTACCCGAAGGACTAGAACAACAAACTGCGGACGTTATGTTCACCTTAGCAGATCACTTCGGCAGCAAAGTACCGGGGCGACCTACTCCATTCGCTCGTGAGTGGACGAAAATGTCGAACTTCCTAGGAGAAAAGATCTCGTCTAGTACGTCCACAGACGAGTTTATCGAATCGTTGGACGACGGAGTCAGGGAACTGATTCAAGCCTATATAGATGGTGACATAGACGCTATGCGTGAGCACGTCACAGGGTTCATAGCCGTTATGATGGCTCTGGACCATCGCCTCGGTCTGCGAGTGGCGGAAAAAGTCGTCAAAGCAGCTAAAGAGTAGGATACAATCAATACCCCGCCGTTTTAGCTCAGTTGGTAGAGCAACCGCCTTGTAAGCGGTAGGTCGAAGGTTCGAATCCTTCGAGCGGCACCACCGGTGTATAGGCTAGCCTGGTCTAAGTCACCTGCTTTGGGAGCAGGATATCGTACGTTCGAATCGTACTACACCGACCATTTTCACAATACAAGGAAACTTTCTAATGACAACAGTAACTATCTCAATCGACGGCGGCCCGGCCCAAACATTTACGATGGACGGCAAAGGCTCCAAGCCAACTGCGGTACCGACACAGGGGACAAACCTAGGCGTACTGGCTACATTCAACGCAAAGACTACCAAAGAGTCTCGCGCATACAACCAGTTTGAATCTCCGACCGTAGGCCCTGGCGGTTCGTTCCTGATTGCCCTCGACATCACAGATCAAGACAGTACGAAAGGCCGCGATTACGCTAGCCTAACGTTCAGTGACTTCGGTACTGAGCGTGCGTTCAAAACAGTCAGCGTTACCAGTGATCCTGAGTCTACCGGTTACATGTTCGCGACGGACCAGAACGCAGGCGGCGGTGTGTTCAACATCAACGATGCTGAACGTACGGGGTTCAATCTTACGACAGGCCGCTGGTATTTCCGATTCCAGAACCGCAGCACCGACACCGGTGCAACAGTAGCTGTCTTCGCAGTGCCTGAAACACCGGCGTAAGACTCGTTGCAAGCCCCGCTGGCGAAATTGGCAGACGCACTAGACTTAGAATCTAGCGCCGAAAGGCGTGGGGGTTCGAAACCCTCGCGGGGCACCAAATGTACTAGACCTGTAGCGTACGAAGTACCAAGTCAAAACGGATGCATCGTACGTGGCGGAGGTAGTACACGAAGTATTGAAGCAGCAACATGTGTGGAGCCCGAGCATTTGTGGCTCGGAGATGCTTGCACCTGTTGCATTTGACAGGCTCAGTGCTTCGTAGCGCAACCCCTCATCATAAAATGAGGGCGTTGTCTGAGACACTACTAAGGAGCCGACGGCCGTCGGACCCAGCTAGCGGGTAAGGGATTTGTTGTTCCCGAGCCGCGTACCAATTCGACCATGCCTGATAACAAAGGTGGACAATCGAAGTACGAGGTGGGGCTGGTAACCTTAGTAGTGTCTCAGAGAACGTTTGCGCTCAAAGGCCTAGCTAGCCTGGTAAAGCGGCTTTTCAACGTACTGATCGTGTGCACCTTGCAGCTTACATTGAAGTTTAGCTGGCACAGACGTTCTACCATTTTCGCGGAATAGCTCAGTTGGCAGAGCATCGGGTTCATACCCCGAGGGTCGCAGGTTCGAGTCCTGCTTCCGCTACCACTTACCTTAATGAAAGACAAGTATGAAACCAAGCAAAACACTCTACAAAGCAGCTCAGATCATCCACAACAAAGGTTGGGCTCGCGGCGCCTGTCATACGCACGGTCGCGTAGACCTTGGTGGCGCTATCGGCTTTGCCGCCTATGGTGACCCGAAGGCCCCTCCGAGCCGAGCGGTTATCCGCGCCATGACGAAAGTCATCGGCCACGACGTAGCTCTGCACAAGTTCAACGACAACCACTGTAAGACACATCGCGACGCAGTGGCCGCACTACAACTTGCTGCGGACATTGCCGTAGCCGAGGGGAAGTAACCATCCTTGGGCCAGTAGCTTAGAGTCCCAAAGCAGTGGACTCATAATCCATTGATCGTAGGTTAGAATCCTACCTGGCCTACCACAAGCTCTTATGGTGAAATTGGTAAACACATCGGCCTTAAGATCCGACGCTGCAAAGCTTGTAGGTTCGAGTCCTACTAGGAGCACCATGTCACGCACATACAAAGACCGACCGACGAAGATCCAATACCCTAAGTACTGGGATGATGCTGGAGATACGCCAAAACAACCGAAACATGTAAATACAAAGTGGTTCTGGATGTCAACACCTGGTTGGTGGACTCGCCTGATGATGAACCGCCCTATGCGGCATCGCGGAAGAGATTGGGAGCAGAAAGTACTCCGTGAACTTGATCTCGAAGATACAGACCCACCTGGCGTAAGCCGCAAACCACACCACTATTACTGGTAATTATGAACGAAGAAATCGTAATACGCGACCTAGATGGCAAAGAAACACCGCTATTCTATGTTCTTAATGAAGACAAAAAAGTTATACCGGTTCGCACTACTGCAGAAAAGCTCGCGTATTACCGGTGGTATGAGAACCACGATAACAGGTGCGTTGCACGCACAGAGGCCGACAACGTATCCGTTTCGACTGTGTTTCTTGGCGTAGATCACGGTTTTGGGAGGGGTGGACCACCAGTTGTCTTCGAGTCCATGGTGTTCGGTGGACCTATGTCCGATCACCAAGTCCGCTACTGTACATGGGACGAAGCCATGAAAGGACACGTAGAACTATGCAGGAAAGTGTTCGGAAGCTCCGCGTCTACTTAAACGTAGACCAGCTAATACGGAAACTTCGTTTAGAAGCCCATGAGCGTCTTGCTAAGTATCTCGTATCCTTAGTTGACGAAGGCGTATACAAACACATTACGAGCGACGTTAGCTCAGTGGAAAAAGAGCTGCGGGCTTCTATCCCGTAGGTCAGGGGTTCGAATCCTCTACGTCGCGCCACAACAATTGCAATTTGGATAAAATAATGAGAACGAAGATCGATGACAGCGTGCACAACGCTAAGGTGGCTCTTGCCGCAGCGAACGATATAGATACTGTGATAGGGGATGCCCCACCTATGTTCTCGAGACTGATCGCAGATTTAGCGCACTTGGCTGAACGTAATGGTCACGACTTAGCGTGGATCATGGAGAACGCAGCGAGGACTTATGAAGCAGAACGGAACCAGAGCACAGAGACGAGCGGAGAGAGCTCGGATAGCCAAGCAACGTAGAGCGCACTGGTACGCCTGGGACGCCACAACTGGACGGTGGGATATACCGCCAGAGTGGCTTGGTAAGAAGGTTACGACCAACAAAGCTTGTAGCTGCTGGATGTGCCGCAACCGTAGACGAGACGAAGGTCCTACCCGTCAAGAGCGTAGGTATATGTTGAGAGAATATGATGATTAACGAAGACCTTTTTGATAAAGCATTCCGCTACGCGGGATGGCGCTGCGACAGCGGCTCGAAAGAATTTCAACGAACGCTTCTGTGGGAATACAACCGCCTACTGAAGATCGACAATGCTTTACAACAAACTGAGACAACAAACATGACGATGAAACTAGTACGAGTAGGTGAGTTTAACCTCATCGAATACACGGATGACAACGGCGATAAGATCGTAGCAGGAGATACCTACTACAACGAAGGGTACGGTGAGTATCTGTTCGCTCCGCGCGAAGATATTAGTTGCCACTTCGACGCAGCAGACATGCGCTCTATCGCAGACATTCTGCAAACGCAGAACAAGATTGGAGAGTAATATGAGCCTAGAAGGCTGGATACTACTAGGAATCCTGGTATTCCTTATGTTGGTAGATGTAGTACTACACTACATCCTGTGTAGAGAAGTCTGGGACCTCCGTGAAGAACTACGTGAGCAGCAAGACGAGCCACGAAAAACAACTACTATGGGGTTTCTACCGCGTAACCACTAGCAGCTAAACAAAAAGGCCCCTAGGGGCCTTTTCTTATGCACTATCCTCTTAACTGAGGAGTGCCCTTCTATATCCAGGACTAAACCTGGGGCGGCTTTTTCAGCTTATTATAAGCATTCACAACCGCAGCGATTGGGCCGAACGCGTGCTCGAGATACGCTCCGGCAGCGACAGATAGAAGAGAAACAACAACGTAGTCCATATAGTTCCTTTAAAGTATTTCACAAACACCAGAAGTACAACTAAATTCCTTGGTAAGGTTCGTCGTATCCTCCTTCTCGAAGGCTCGTAGCCCATCCCAGTTCGTGATGTTCGGCATCTTAGCCAAGGCGTCATTATACTCCTGCTCAGTGCACTCAGTGTACGGAGCCTGACGGTAGGAGTGGTCGCTGTGCGGCAGGAAACTCACACCGCAGACGTCGTCGAAGTGGTCATATACCCAAGCACCTACGCGCAGCCACTCATCTTCGCGTACGTATACAGTTATGGACACCATGTGCTCAGACCAGTTGTCTTTGAACATGACGTAGTGCTCCAGCTGCTCGATGGCCGACATATCGTTGCGCATGACAGCTTGTGGCGGGGCCTTCACAGGGAAGCTGAACACATCGGTGGTCTCTGGCTTCATGACGTCGTCCTCAGCAGGGAAGCCTACCGAGCGCATGTACTGCGCCAGCGGGTCCTTCTTGTCACCACGCACCGTGCGGATGTAGTACTCCGAGTAGCGCGGGTGAATGCCGGAGGCGGAGTCAACAAGCTGGCTGACCGTACCCGACGGCTTGACTGTGGTTATCGCTACGCTCTGGTTGATACCGAGCTTGGCTGCCCACTCTTTGTTCACTGCGACAGCGTGGTCGCGTAGCGTCCGAAGCCATGTAGCTGCAGTCTCCGACACGTGTGCTAGGACCTCGTGGTCCATGATTCCGGTCATCGACACACCCAGAAGACGCTCTTCCTCGGCGTTCTTACGCCACACAGGACGTACGTACTGGAAGTTAGTCAGCGTAGACTGGTAGGTGCCCATTATCGTGGCGATTTCTACCTTCTCTTTGAGCATTTCTAGTGTATCACCAGCTCGTATAACGACCTCGGTGAGGTTGCACAGTCCGGCACTACGTAGCACGATCTCCGCACATGGGTTCGTCAAGAACTCGTAGCCTGGGTCGCGACGGCCGTTCTTAGCAGCTTGTTTCTTCATGGCGACGCGGTTTAACATACCACGCTCTCCGCTACGGCTCTCGATAAGGCTGCGCCACTCCTTCATGAAGATCAACGGGTCTGGCATCTCAGTATACGCAGCGCTGTTGTTCGCAAGGGCGCGTTGCGGGTTGTCTTCCCACCACTGGCCGCTCTTAGCGCCGCGCATACGTTCGTCGCTTAGGTTCGACAGACTGATGAGGGCGGAGCGGCGCACGCCACCTACCACCACGATATCAGCGATCTTACACACGATGTCGTGGCACTCTACGCTGTTTAGCTTACGGCCTACCGCACCTTTGAACGTAGCCACTGTGAACTCGAACAGGTCTTCGAGCGGACGTGGGCCCGACGCACGACCACCGAAGGTCTTGAGGCGCGCACCAGCAGGGCGCACAGCGGACACGTCCCATTTCGGGACCTCTCCGTGGTACAGGTAGCTCAGCAGTTCGCGGTAGGCGGATGCCCAACCCTTCTTGCTATCGCGCACTACGATGACGTCATCGATGTGTACAAGCTCGTCAGCTACGTGTACAGCGCCGTCCACAGTGTACGCACCTACGATGGGGAGCTTGCTGATGAACTGGCGCTCTACGGAGAAGCCCATACCGGTGCCGCACATAAGCACGTAGAGGATCTCGTCGAACGCACGAACGTGGTCTATAGCTATCGAGGCGCAATTGTAAGAGGCCATCTCATCACGGTCTAGTGCAGGACCAGCGGTCATGAGAGAACGCATAGACGGCATAACAGATAGATTGCGGATGGCGTTTGCAATTTTAGTTTCAGGGTACGTGTCTGGGAATCGGTTCTTGAAGAAGGAGGCGTATCTGGCGACTGTTTCGTCCCAGGTTTCACGTCGATTCTCTCCGTCGAGCCATCGGGCATAACGTGAAATATGGATATAGGATTGGAGTTGAGTCGGGAGCTGAGCCACTTCAGTTGATTCAGCGAAGAATACGGGGTCGAGTTGGTTGTCATTCATGTGTTGTGCTTATAGTGGGGGTAAAAAAAGCCCGCCACGAAGGGCGAGCTGAATAAGGTAGCGAGTTGTTATTGGTTACACGTTGTAGATTTTACCAGAGTATTCCATAACTCCGTCTTCCTCGTTGAGTACATGAGCCACCTGCGGCCACATCATATGTCCGTCAACGAACTTTAACACTGCGAAGCCAGAGCGCCAGTCAACTGGGTTGTCTTCGGTATATAGGAACTGTGACTTATACGGTGCAGCTAAAGTTCCCGTATCGACCCCGAAGCGCGTACCGTTGTAATCGGTAACAGGGGAAACTTTGAGGGAGTGGAGGTGTCCAGTGACCATCGACTTCCCGGACTTAGCGGCATTACCACTGGCTGCGTGAGTGCCCCCACCGAGACGGTGCTTGATAACCAGAGAATCGTTGATCCACACAGACATGCATGGTGTCCACTTAGGGAAATGATCCTTAAGATGAAAACCGGTGACGCCCTCAAACTGAGGCGCCTTGTCGGCGAGGAAGGTTTCGAATCGGGCATCATGGTTACCTATTGGCCAGTACAGCGCAGCGCCTTTGGCTGCTTTCTCTATCTCTCCGAGCCTCTCACGCACTGCTCCGAGTTCGTCCATGACGCTAGGGGCTGAGTCCCAGCCGATACGTGGGTGGCGTGAGATGCTCGCCCCGTCGAACGCGTCACCATTACAGACAATGATCTTCGGTTTTAGTTCCTTAACTAGTTGAAGGAGACCGCGATGTGCTGTCGTAGCACGTCCGGGCCAGTAGTGGGCGTCACTGAATACGACTATATGACCATCTTCTATAGTGTCGCTTAGTCGACCGGCCGCTACGACCGGGGACCCCTTCACCTCACGGGTGTGCTTCGTTATACTTTTACTCATGTTACTCGCTTGTTAGTGTTTTTTGAAAATCCACTTCGTCATGGCGGGGTTGTCCGCCAGTATCGCGAAGAGGCTTCGTTCTATGTCAAGTACCTGCTCCTCTGTGAGGGCAGGGCACGCTGCGTGAACGATCTCGTGGAACAGCGTGTCGGCCATAAGCGCGTCGCTACCGTTCATGATCGTTATCTCGTGCTTCGTAACGTCGCACAGTCCTAGCTGTGGCTCTCCTTCGAACTGAAGGTCGTCAACCACGTTGACAGAATACTTTCTTCCGTGGACCTTGATTGTTTTGATTGGTATCGGCATTTATAGTTCCTTGGTTGTTAAGCGTAGCGCGCAAGCGGGATGCTGCGGTTGACTACTCTGTCGGATGAGATACCTGGGGCACCGGCTATCCACTGGGCTAAGATATTTGCGTGCTCCACGGTGGGGCCGGCGAAGCTTAGGCCTGGTACGTTACCGCGCGCAGCGTCTTCGAGGCTACGTGCAGCGTACTCGTATTTACCAAGGACGCCGGAGCGTACAACGGCGTGTGTGAAGTAGTCGAGCATAGTCCAATTAGCTGGCATGGTGCCGGTGACGGCCCACTTAGCTACGTCGGACGCAAGCATGATCGGTACAGTCATCCCGAGCAGAAGCATGGGGGTAGCGTTGCCGTGTAGGTACTCGTTGCGCGCGCGGTTCAGAATAGCACTCTGGAACGAGAAGGTAAACTGCTTTAGGTGGCTGACCAGCTGGAAGCGTGGGTCGCTCATCCACGTAGCACGGTGAGCTGCGTTCGGGCGCACTACAGCACCGTCCACGAAGCGGAACATAGCCTCCTGGATCTGCTCTGCGGCTACCTGCGCATCTGCCTTGCTCATACCTATGGACTCGAACTGTTCTTTGGTGATAGCCATACGACCAGGCTCCCCCCAATTAGTTCCCGCAGGTAGAACCTGTACGTTCTTAGGGTCCACGCCGAGCTCGGACATGGCCCGCTCGTTGCCTGTGTTCGCTATGAGGTAGCGCTCACCGGCCACCGTAGCCGCTACGCGCATGCTGTTGTTCCAGCCCTCCATACCGTTGTAGCGGAAGAACTGTTTGTTAATGTTGCGCATCGTCTTCGTCATATACATACTGCCCTGGGTCTGCCCCATGGTCTCCAGCATATTGTCGGTGCTTATGATGCCTAGCATCTTAGTTAGTTCGCGGTTATAGTCGTACGTCTTGTCGCGCATGATGATCTTCTTGAGATCCTTAAGCGACTGTAGGTACGCCTCGCCAGCATCGCGTATATTGTTAGTACGCATGGCTATGCCGATTGGGTCAACCATCTGCGAGAAGATCGCCATAGGCATGAGCACAACGTTCTCGACGGTTACGACCCCGCTCATGAGGCGCTTGAGTGCTGGGTTCATATCATGCCCAAGCGTGCCCTCGAGACCGCGTATGGTAGGTAGGATGCTGGCCTCCTCGGCGTTCGTCATCCCTTCGTCGCGAGCTTCCTTGAGCAGATTCTCGATGACTTCCCCGTTGTTACCGAAGCTACGCGCGTACTCCGCACGGTGCGCAGCCTGACGTATGTAGGTCGTCATGATGTCGGTGATGTCTTTGTTCTGGTACTTAGCGAACGCACCGGCATTGTTCCGGTTGATGAACGTCAGCATACGGTCATTGACGTGCACAGCTAGTGGTACGAAGCCGAGGCTCTTCTCGTTCTCCATGAGGTCAAACTGACCCTCACCACTCTTGGTGAGTAGATCGACGATGGCGCTCTGCTGCTGCACATTGACGCCATTGGCCGCTAGGAGAGCCTTGAAGCCTGGTATATCCTTGCGTATGGTCTCGCCGTCCCAGCTACGTGGGAAGTAGTTAGTCACACGGCGTACCGGGTCCCACTTCAGTGTCTCTTTGTTGAAGGTGGCTACGCCAGCGTCGGTCATGTAGCCGAACATATCGTCGAGCAGCTTAGTTAGACCGAGCTCCAGCTTCCCCTGTGGGGTCCGCATAGCCTGCAGGTTGTTCAGTGCAGTGAGGCGCTCAGCAGCAGTGGTCCCCTCAACGAGGTTCTGGTAGGCGTTCTGGAACTGACCCTCCTTCTGTGCTCGGCGCTGTAGCATACCGGCCACACCACCTTCGTGACCTGGGTCCTTGTGGAATAGCACGGCTATCTTGTTGAGCGCTTCGATACCAGGCTTCCGTAGCCGGTCGGTGGCCGAGGTGAACACGCGGCCTAAGCCATCGGCTAAAGGACCTGCTAAAGACTCTAGTTTGTCCCTAGCTGTCTTAGCGTCCAGGTCATCGAGCACGCGCGCTACGGTGCTAGGCTCCGTGAGAGCCCCGCTGTGTAAGGCTTGCAGCTGTGCGTCGAGCTTACCGTCTTGGCTGACGATGCCGAGCAGCTGCTGGATAAACGCAGCGATCTTAGAGAGCAGGCTGTCTGCCTTAGGCGTGAGCTTGAGCGCACCTTCTGCCCAGAACTGGTACACGTAGGCCAGACGCTCCTCAGGGTCGCTTAGCTGCTTGAGCGCCTCGGGGTGGTCCTTGAGTAGCTCGCGTAGTTTCGCGTTGATGTATGGCGTGTTCGTGCTGTTCAGCATGTCGCGCTTGAGCTTACGCTCCTCAGGCGTGCCGCCAAGCATAGCTATGAAGTCGTGCAACGACTCGTGCCACGCGGTGCTCTTCATGTTAGCCCCGTCGATAGCTAGGCGTATGAGGCGCTGTGTCTTATCCTTGTTCATGGAGAACTCACCAGAGCCTTTGATCTGGGCCATGGCCTCGAAGGCCACCTGGACGTCCTTACCACGGATGCGCAGTATCTCATCCAGAGCTTCCTGCTGGCCCTTAGGCGTGTTACTGCCTAGTTCGGTGCGAGCGTCCTTCTTCGTCTGCGCGCCAGCTATGATTGCGTCGAGCTCGGCGATTTGCGCCTTGGTCTCTTTCATACCGTCGAAAAGACTGTGCCAATCGAACGACACGTCACCGGACTGGTCCAGGTTACCCTCTAGCTGGTTCTTAAGGCTCTTAAGGCGGTCGTAGCGGTCTTCGTCCTTCGCGTCGATAGCGTCCCACTCAGCCGGTGTTATTGACTTAAGATGGTCACGCACCTGCACTGCTGCGCGAACATAGGCCAGCACCTTCTCAGGTGTGTCGAGGCGAGCGTAGTTCTCCTTGAGTGTCACGTCGGCTACGGCGTCGATGAGCTTGTCGGACGGTACGCCTACGCCTTGCAGGCTATTCTTGAAGATACGGTCCTCGCCGATATCTACACCCTCTTTTAGCTTAGCGAAGTCGCGCTTCTTCTGCCCTTTGACCCGCTCGGCTTCGCGCTCTAGTTGCGCGGCGGTCTTCGGTGTGTCGGGCGCAGGTTGCGTAGTGCTGCGCTTCTCGTTACCTACGTACGCGCCGGTGTCCTCCTCATACTGACGTGCGCCGGTCTTCTCCGTACGCTCAACGGCCATGTCCGGGCCGTCCTTCTCTCGCTGGTCGAGCTTCTCCTGGAAGTCGATATCGTTAATGGCCGCCAGCGCCTCCTTGTACACGGCTTGGCGCTGGCGTATGACGGCACGACGGGGCGCTGAGCCCTCCGCTGCCTCGTACTGGCTCTGTAGACGAGCGATGTTGCGCTCTACGCCCGTACGTATCTTGTCTCGCGACTCTTCGTCGTTGTTGTCCTCGTACTCACGGGTAGCTTCGTCCGTGCGCTTCTTAAGCTCAGCTACGCTAACCTCCTGCTCCTTGAGAGCAGCCTTGGTGTCGTCGCTACGAGGGAAACGCTTGAGTGTAGGTAGCCCCGCTGGCTCCACGCGGGTGTTCGTCTTGTCTGGTGTCTTAGGGTGGCTAGGCGGCTTAAGCCCTTCCGCTTTAGTATCCGTACCACGTATCTCCATAAGGAGCTTACCGAGATTGTTGTCTCCACCCTTTGTTGTCATACCCCAGAAGGTGTCACCCCAAGTGTTACCTTCTACCAGGGCGCGAGTGCCAGTAGCTTCCAACATAGCGCGTAACTTAGGGTCAGCAAACTTCTGCTCCAGTAAGTCACGCATTACGTTTATGCGGTCGGCGTTAAAGTCCCGGCGCATGGCGATACGACGACCAGCAGCCTTAGCCTCCGCAGCGGTCATGGTTGTGAATGTCTTGCGTACGAGCGGAGAGTCTGACTTAGCTGCTTGATACGCCGCCTCCGTAGTAGAGAAAGTGTCCCCTTTGTACGTTACCTTAGCTGGCCAGAAGTTACTAAGGAAGCGATACTCTCCCTGGAACGATGCGATTGCCGAACCTGTTCGGCTAGTAGGCGTTATCGTATTTGTCTCGATAGCGTACCCACGGGCTATGACCGAGGCGATGGCCTCCTTTAGTAGTCGTTGCTCACGCACGAAGCCGCTCTCACCACGAGCTGCCTCACCAGTAGCCTTCTCCTTACGAGCCTGAGCCAGCACCATCTTCTCGGCGGACAGCGTAAGCTTCTTCCCATCCTGCGAGGTGAACGCTACGGTGTCGTCCTTGACCTTCTGCGCTAGCTCCTTACGCTGCTGGGGGCTCATACCCTCCGGGTCCTGACGCTTGTTCGGCGCCATGGACTTGATCTCTTCGTCCGTGGCAGTGAGGTTGTCCTTCTCGTTCTGCTCAGCAGCGTTGACCTCGTACAGGTCCAGCACACCTTTCGGCCCGCCCTCCTTGTACGCCTCGCGCGCCATGTCCAGCTCGCCCTGTAGGCGGTCGATGTCAGCGAGGCGTGTGCTCTTCGGGTCCGGCGACTGGCGACGCTCAGCAGCGTAGCGGCGTGCTGCTGCCAGCTTCGCCTCTGCGGTGCCCTTCAGCCCTAGCTCGGCTGCGTAGCCTGCGTACGCCTTGTCCTGACGTGCCTTGACGTCGTTCATGAGGCGTACGACCTCAGCCTTGTGGTCCTTGCCGGTCTCGTCAGCGTACTGGCTGTACGGTATGGTCGTCACCTTCGCGCTGTCGGAGGCTACGGTGCCCTGACGCATAGACGCTGCGTCCGTACGGGCTAGGCGCTCGGCACTACGGAACGGGCGGTTCGTCTTCGCGTCAGCGAAGCTGTAAGTACGGGTGGGCTTGGCGTCGTACTCACGTATACCGCTATTGAAGTCGTCGGGGTTGTCCTGTATGTCGTCGGCGCTCAGGACCTTACCGTCCTCCGCGTCGAGCTGCGTGTTAGCGTCGTACTGGAGCAGCTGCTTCGCGTTCATGCGGTTCGCTTTACTATAGTAGTCCAGCACCTGTAGGGCTTCCTGCTTACCCCCGTAGGCCACAGCAAGCCCATCGAGGACCTTGTCGGCCTTCTTTGTGTCTGCGTAGTCCGTCATGCCGAACTCGTCCACGAAGCGTGCGAGCTGCTTAACCTGCTCTGGGTTCATCGACGTGACCAACTTCGTCTCTAGGTACGACTTACCGGAGTTCTTAAGTACGTCCTGCTGAGCAGTCGTCACACCCGCGAGTAGGTCGCTGAACGGCGTAGACTTCTTAGCTCCTTCACGGGCGTTCTCTACCTGCGCGGCCATACGAGCGAAGAACTTCGGCGGGTCGTCGAAGAGGGTCGTAGCTGCGGAGTAGAGCTGCTGTAGCTCCTGGATGTTCTTGTCGGTAGGCGCGGTGCGCGCAGCACCGTACTTGTTTAGTACGCCAGCGACGCCAGCCGCTATCTGCGGGAGGTCCGCGATGATGTCTGTGCGACGCTTCGCCTCTGGCTTGAGGTTGTCTATGATGTCCTTGTGCAGAGCGAACGTCTCGTCGTCAGTGACGGGTCCACCCATGAGGCTCTTCTTCGTTATGCGCGCAACGTCTGGCGCTGGCGTTGTTTGCTCGTCGCCTTTTCTAAAACGTCTGGATAAGCCATCCGCGAAACCCTTCGCCGCCTCTGTCGCTTTGGGGGCAAGGCCTTTGATGAAGTCCGCAGCGGTGGAAGCTACCTCGCCAGCTTTACGACCTACGTACTGCGCACCTATGACTGCTTGGTTCTGCGGCGACTCGTAGTCACCACCCATGTCCAAGATGGTCTGCTTGACAGCGGGTGGTGTGGCTGGGTCGTTTAGCATCTCCTCTGCGTAGCTCTGAGCCATCTCGTGGCGCTTCGCTGTGAGGCCATCGAGTATCTCGCCAGCGGACTCGCCAGCCTTTGTGACTGCGTCCACCAAGTCGGGGTGGTTGTCACCAGCGGCTACGGGGTCATTCTCTACGGTAGGCGTCGGCTTGAAGACGCTATTGAGGAAGTCCTGTGGGGTGGGGGCGTTCTCTCCAGCCACGTCGATGGCTTCGCGCGTGCGGTCCACGAAGTTCTTCGGGGCTGTAGCCATCGTGTGTATAGCGCCGTGGCCTATACCCACCGCGCCACCGGTGAGGGCTCCGCCAGCGAAGGCGTCGGCTATGTCCCACGGGTCCAGTTTACGGTTCGGGTCGAGGCTCTTGTCGGCTAGGTGGCCTACGTACTGCTGCGCAGCCTCCGTAGCACCTTCGGTCATGAAGTCCTTCGCCACGACGCGGCCTAGTGTGTTCTTACCAGCCAGTGTTGTCAGCCCTGCGGGCACAATGCCTTCGAGCGCTGCGTTGACCAAGCCCTTGGTGGTAGCTGCGCGTTGTCGGTCAGCCACCGGTGCTGCTGCGAGCGTAGGGTCACTATACTGTCCTAGAGCCGCCTCGCCCTTCTCTTGTAGGTAGCCTGCGCCTGCGGCACCTAGGTACGAGGTCACCCTAGCTGCTGCGGGACCGAAGACTGGAGCACGCGTAGCTGCTGCGGCCGCTATGGTAGGAGCCATGGATACGAGGCCTTGGCCCACGGTGCTTAGGCCGTAGTCAACGGCGTCGCCTACGCCATGTATGTCTCGGAGGCTGTGTACACGGGGAGCGTACGCCTGAGCTTCCTGCTGACGTAGCAGTGCGGTGTCTCGTAGCTTAGCGGCGTTGGCTGCTCCGGCGCTCTCTGCGTTGAGCGCGTCGTTAGCGAAGCTGCCTGACGTTATACCCTTAGCACCCGTGACGACACCTCGGTAGAACTGGTTGTCGCCGATCAGCTGTTGTTGTAGCTGCTCCGGACTAGGGGGCAGCATGTCACGGAGGGTAGGTGCTGGCATAGGTTACTTCTTAGTGGCTTCTTGTTTCAGTCTCTCTATTCTAGCCTGTCTCTCGAGTTCCTGCTGCATAGCACGTTGCTGATGGAGTGCACTTACCTTACTGGCGTTCTTACCGTTACTAATAACGGAGCTATCGTCATTTGTCAGGTCATTGAGGGGTACTGTCTGACCTATACTTGTATCCTGGACTTTACCAGCGTCTGCACCTATTACAGCCGCGCCACGACGCCATATTTGGCTCCATGGCAAGCTGCCTTGACCCCAGTAGTCTCCGAACTCGACGGGGCGGGGTGCGCCCTTTGGAAGCACAGTATCTAAGCTTGTAGTGCCGCGTAGCGACGAAGAGCCGCGAGCATTAACCTTCTCGCGCGTCTCATACAGACGATCGATGGTGGCTAGAGCTTCTTCGCGCTCCGTAGCGTTACCCTTTGTGTACGCCGCTACGAGCTTAGGGTCCTGCTTAGCTATGAAGTTTGTATAGTCAATGGCTTTTTCGCCATCAGGGGAACCAGCTTTTTTCGCATCGGGGAAACGTCGCGATATTAGTTCGTTTACAGCGGCGGTACGGTCTCTAACGTTCTGTTCTTCACGCGCTGCGTCCTGTTGCTTCTGAGTGGCAGCGAACTGTGCCGCGTTCTGGCGTAGGGTGTCGTTGTGGAACTCGCGCCCTTGGTTCAAGGTCTGTTTATGACCTTCTAGGCTCAGGTCCTGGCCTCGTGCTTGTACCTGGTTGTTCGCCAGAGCGATCTGCATCTGCTGGTTCTGGCCACGTAGCGAGATGTTGTTGCGTGCGTCGGCCTCGAGAGCGTTGTTACGCTGTGTCTCGATCTCCAGCAGACGTTTGTTCTCGTTGCCCTTACCCTTGGCACTGTACGAGCCAGCCACTTTGTTCGCCATGGCGTCGAAGCGTGCGTTAATAGCACCGGAGTTACCCTGGCTAGCTTGCGCTTGACGCTGAGCCTCTTCCTTCTGAGCTGTAGCTATTTTGTCGGCAGCCAGGTCGCTCTGTAGCTTAGCTACAGCCTGGATGGTCTGTGGCGTCTCTTGACGGTTTGGGTCACCAGCGCCTACAAACGAGTCGACTCGTCCGCCAGGTTTAGACGACGTGCCGTATATGTTGTCCGGACCCAGGAACGAGCCTAGGTTCATGAACTTACCAGGCTCGGAGATGTTGCGTAAGCCGGTATTCTTAGTTACTACGCCGTTAGGGCCTGTGCCAACTATGTCTAGCTTAACTGGTGCGTTGGCTTGCGTAGCGGCGTCGACGCCTTGCTCCGCGAGGTAGCGGGCTTGCGCTAGGCTGCGTGGGCTCGCAGGGGCGTCGGTCGGCTTGCCGCCGGGGGGGTTGTTCGATAGCGAGATCGGCGGGCCGAAGTCCGCCCCGTTCGCTTGAGGCGTAGTGACTGGCTTAGCGGCTAGGAACTTATCGCGGGCGATGTCGTCGGCGAATCCTTCGCTAAACGTTCCTCCGTTCATAGCAGACGATATACCCTGGCCGAGCTTACTAGCGTAACCAGCGGTTATAGTGTTGCCTATGTTCCCCGCGACACGTAAAGCGTCCTTCCCGAGTTGGTCTACGACCGGGCCGAATATGGACGGATCTGTGGTTATACTGTCGTTGAACTTCTCGCGATACCCGTTGTCGAGGTCGCTTAACGATTGCACAACTCCTGCAATAGCGCCTGGGGCGAAGGCAGAAGCGCCGAAGCCACCACGTGTGCCTAGCTGGCCACGAAGAGTAGTGGGCTTAGCGGCGGGGGGTGCGCCTGTTGCCGGACGCGGCCCTACACGTTCGTAATCCATAGCGCCTGCGGCACGGGGAGCTGTGGCAGCTGGAGATGGTTGTGGCGTAGGCTGCGCAGCGGGTACGAGCGAAGTGCCAGTTTGTGGGATAGGTGTTGCGGTCTGGCCAGGTATGGTTGCGAGGCGCTGACCAATAGGTACGCTCGTACCGTTCGTACGTGGGATGCCGTCTGCACCGATCTCGATGACTCCGCCCATAGCAAGCTTACGCAGCCCGCTGTGACGCTCACCACGCTCCTCGGCACCCTTCGGTGGCTTACCGTCGTTCGTCTGTTGTACTAGCTCATCGAGCTCCTCAGGGCCACCTAGCTTCTGCACTGTCTTTGCTGGGAGTACGTACTCACCGTTCGACAGCATTGCGGGAACCTTGTCCTCACGTGGGCCACCTGGGCCACGCACGTGTCCGCCCTCGGCGAGACCTAGCAGAGTGCGTAGCATACCCTTCTTCGGAGCCATACCTACAGCCGCGCGAGCGGCGGCGTCACCTTGTGGGGCTGGTGCGGGGGCTGGTGCGGGGGCTGGTGCTGGCTTCGTAGCTATCGGCGATGGTTTGCCGTCCACGGCAGCGTCGATCACAGCGGCTCGGGAGCCGAGGTCTGTCTTAGCCTTGTCCACCAGACCGCCATCGGCCATACGGATGCGACGTAGCGCGGACTTCTTCTCGAATGCTTTTTGGATATTGCTGCTCATTACTA
>OFQX01000014.1_pt1 | contig 47780 bp, 52 predicted proteins | sample 1542951 | NCBI WGS metagenome assembly OFQX01 (sample SAMN07774215, study PRJEB24372) | wastewater metagenome | isolation source: WWTP Novara (Effluent) | place: Italy: Novara | collected 2015-12
GTCGTCGACTGGGCGAATCGGCACAACGACGTGTCCACAGCCGCGAGGACACTGCGCAGCCGCTCGTTCTCGGCGCGGAGCCGGTCGATCTCAGCAGACGGCGCTGGCTCGGATGGCTTGGAGAGGAGGCGGTCGATCTCGCGCAGCAGCGGTGGCAGTCGCACTGCATCGCCGCAGTCGGTGTCGCACGAACTTTCGCACGCCCAGTCCCGCAACTCCCGCAGCTTCGCGTCGCCGTCCTGTGGCGCGGATCGCATGAGGGCGACGGCTTCGTCGATGTCCTTCTCGGACACGAAGAACAGAGTCCCAAACGGAGAACTCTTGGACGCGACTGCTTCGGTAGCGCCTGCGCGCCACGACGCGATCTTCGCCTCGTGGTCGGTGATGGGGTCTTGGTTGGTCATGGTCCGCCTCGCTGCTTCTCAGCCACACGGAAGCGATTTCGCTTCTCCTGCCGACTCAGGCACGCGAACCAGTGCGCCCGACCGTTCTCGTCCATGGCGCCAAGCATGGTCGCCTCGTCTTCGGTCAGCGGAAGCCAGCGGCGGCGTTCGATCGGGTCGCGGAATCCTGGACCTACGCCAGATCCTGTGTTGTTCATTCGGATGATTTCGTGTGGTCGTCTAGTGTCCATCGTTTCTCCTCATGCAGACCTGACAGAGTTCGACCGATCGGTGTGGTCCGCGAAACGTCACCAGCCCGGTCTTTGTGCCGCAGCACCAGCAGTCCAAGTCCGTCGCGTCGACGAACTCGCTGGTCTTCGGCGTCGTGTCCATCCTGACGATCCATTCCTTGATGCTCCGGATCGCCGTCTCTCGTTCAATCGACGACAGGTAGGTCGCGAATCCGTCCCGGCCGAACGACTCCAGCCACAGGATGAATCCCCATCCGTGAGGCATGCGAGACTTCAACTCGCGGCCTATTTCTCTGGCGACCTGCTCGGCGCGTTCCAGTGACTCTCGTGTCATGGTGTCTCCTTCTTGGCGGCGGCTATGGCACGCAGCAGCGCGCTGGACTCGGTGTCGTTCATCTGGAAGCCCTTGAGGAACGCCGGCGCAGTGCTGCGTTGCGCCGACTCCAGTTGCCCGACGATCGGCTCCAGCGCAGCCAGCAGCGCGTCGCGTTGGGTGCGCAGGCGGTCCCGCTCCTCGGCGGCGTCGAGGAGGGCGTCAACGTGCGGTGATATCGCCCCGTGCCTCTCCTCGATGGTTGCCCACGGGTCGCTGAACATCTTCCGCAGCGCCTCGATGTCGAGGTTAGCGGCCATTGCCACCACTCCTCAACACCGGCACCGGGCAGCTGTCGAAGTCCCACTTTGACCACCATCCGCATCGCTGGCAGAAGTAGTTCACCAAGCCGCCCTCCTCTTGGACGATAGCTTGATCGTTCAGGATCTCCGAGCAACCAGGGCACCGACATATACACCCGCATTGATTGAGGACTCGCGCCTCGTGCCTGCGCTCGCGCCATCCGGCGAACCATCGGCGAAGACGTGCCGCGATGTCGAGGTTACTTGCCATCGAAGAAGTCCTTCACCCTTGTCAGTAGGTCGTTGTAGCAGGGAGTGCATAGGTCGGTGCTACTGCGCTGGAAGTCCGTCACGTCACCCTTTCCTAGCACGAACGTCGTCATCATGATCGCGTGCGACGGAACAGAAGGGTCGTTGGCTGTTCGGATGCGCCACTCCTTCTTGCATCGGTCGCAGATGTGGATGATGTGGTACATCACTCGTCCCCCAGCGCCGCCCACGCGGCAGCGAGCTCGTCGTGGCCGCAGGTGCAGGCCACCCTGCGCCTCTGACCGCCTAGCATCTCAGTTACCTTCCGGCAATGGGCGTGGTGAGACATAGCCAGCCGCGCCGGCACGGCCTCGGCGAGCGCGAGGAGGGCGGCGGCGACGCGACTGTTCCACTGCTCGTTGACGTAGAACAGGATGCCTCGCTTCGCTACCAGCAACCGCAGTTCCGCGATCCTCTCGGCGGGCGTCACGACGCACCCCCGACGTTGCGGAAGCGCGCGAGTGCGGCGACGAGTCGTTCCCTTTGGACAAGGCTCAGTAATACCTTGATGCGACCGCACTTCTCTGGATCCATGGCAGCGTCCTGATCCGTGTATGGCGACATGGCGATGTCCTTCGCCGCCACCACGACCTCGCGGTAGGCGGCGTGGGCGTTGCGCATCGCGACGATCAGGCGGCCGTCGTCGACTCGATCGACCGGGTAGTTGTCGGACCGGTCCGGCGAGAACAGGAGTTCGTGATCGCTCCAAATCTGCCCGCAATTGCATGTGTGGCCGGGCGAGTCGTCATGGAACCGATGCCACGGCCCCGGCGTCGCGGCCGCGTCCAGCCGCCCGAGGGCGGCGAAGTCGATGGGGTCAGGGAACGGAACGTCGGGATTGCTCATTGTTCGATCCATCCGCTTGCGCGGTCTCGTGCCATCAGACGGAGGCACTTCGCGCAGGTCACCTGCTTGGGATCCTTCGTTGATCGGCGATTCCACTGGTTCGACGCGAGGGCGACGCCACAGCGGATCTCCCCAACATGGAACCGGGTCTGGTCCAGGAAGTGCTTCGGCGGCTCGCGGCGGCGGGGGAGGTTCGTGCTCATGTTAGGTCACAAGGAAGAGAATCCCCGCCGCTGCCGCGCGCCTTGCCGATCCGCGCACGCTGTTGGCTTGAAAACGCGGACCGGACTCGTGACCGCGGCGGGTGCCGGGGACATCCCGGCGAAGAAGGAAGGGGGCCGGCCATGGCTCTCGCACTCTCGTTCGTCTCGCAACTTCGCTCTCGTTTCCATGGCCGACCCTGAAGGAAAAGGCCCGTCACCCGAGGTAGCTAGCCAAGGGTGACGGGCGGGCACGGGGCGCGTGCGGTGAACAAAGGAGAAGGGAAGATTCCGCGCCCCGGCCGATGTGTCGTGCCGGCTGAACCTCACGGCTCACCGGCGAGGCCGCACATTAGTAGCGACTCGTGGCGATGTCAACTACTACTTCTTCGTGCCCGGCGCGGGGGTGCCGGTGGCGAGCCCGCGAGCGTAGTCGACGGGCCCCGTCGGCTGCACGTTGCCGCGCGAAACGTCGAACTGGTAGCTGATCGGCCGAGCCGCGAGCGACGCAGGTGCTGCACCAAGAATCACCGACAGGAACAACGACACGTCCTTGATGTCCTGCCCCTTGGCGTCTCGCTTGCCCGCCGCGATCGCAGCCAACGCACGCAAGCCGCGCGAACCCTGCTCGGCAGCTCCCAGCGTTGCCGCTGGCGACAGCCTTCCGCCTCGGTCGCCTGTGACCAAGGAGTACGCCATCGACCCCACGACCGGCACCAGCGACGCACCCGTCTTGGCTGCCTCACCGACAGCCCAGCCGGCGATGTCGTCCCACAGAGCCCCGTCCTCGTCGTCGTCGTCCCAGCCGCCCTTCAGGGCTTGCGAGAGGGCACCTGCCGTGACACCGGCAAAGGCGATGATCGTCGCCGTCGCCTTGGCCTGCTCCGGCCCGTGCCGCTGCAGGATGGTGTTCAGGCTCGCCAGCCAGAAGCCGCCGAACTGCGTCAGCAGGCGCACGACCGCGCTGCTGCGCTCGAGCCGCGAGATGTCGGCAGCCGTGCCGCTTCCCTGCGACCTTCGCACCGCGGCGTCAGCCCACACGATCGCCTCGGCGTTGGTCTTGCCCTGGGCGATGGCGTGGTCCTTCGCCCCGAGCCACGTCACCACGTCGACAGGCGCCTGGAACCACTGCTGCAGGAAGTAGCCGTGCCGCTGGGTCCACTTCTGCACGTTGCCGAGCCACGTCGGGTTCAGGATCAGGTCGATGTCGTCCGTGATCTGCCCCATGCGCTTGTCGAGCCGCAGCAGCATGAACTTGCTGTCCGCCAGCATCTGCTCGCGTTCGCTCGCCCGCATCGCGAGCTTCATGCCGGCGCGCAGGTGCTTCAGCGGCACGTAGGTCAAGCTGGTGGCAAACCCGGTCAACTGCTGGATGCCGTTGCTGATGTTGCCGAACATGTAGGCGAGCCCGACGTTGCGTCGCAGCGCGATCAGCGCCTTGTTCACCATCGGGTTGCCGCCAGGTGCCATGAGCCGGTTGCGCATGGTGTCCTGCAGCCACGGGAAGAACATGTCCTGCAGCGCCCGCTGGTCGACGCCCTGGATGGCAGCCGATACTTCCTTGTCGTTCAGGATCGACGCGAGGTCGCGGCCGGGCCGCTGCAGGTGGATGAACTGCAGTTCTTCGGAGAACGCCTGCGACGCCAACCGGAGGTCGTGCGACAGTGCCCGATTGCTGCCGGTGCGGGTGACGGTGAAGCCCTTCGGCGCACTCGGGTGCCGGTCCAGGAACTCGCCACCGGACTCGGTGACGCCGTCGACCGACACCATGCCGACCCTGGTGTCCTCGTCGATGTCCGCCTTGGCCGGCATGTAGCCGCCGCGGTAGGTCGCGGTTTCGCCGTTCGGGAACCGTACGGTGATCGGCTTGGCTTCGATCTCGTTGAAGTAGTAGCCGTAGTTGTCCTTGTGCGCCTCCTGCGCGCGAGCCTTCAGCCGGCTCTCGAACACGTCCCAGACGTGGTTCTGCGCAAAGTCGAAGTCGGCTTTGGTCAGGTGACCCTCGTTCACCATGCGCTCGATGAACCGCCACACCGGCGCCAGGTTGGCGTTGCCGTCCGCGTCGAGCGTCACCCAGCCGCGACCCACCGCGTCGATGCGCAGGTTGTCCTCGTTGCCGGCGTGCAGCAGGAAGCCGACCAGCTCGTGCCGGTTCTGGAAGACGTGCGGCTTGCCGGTCTTCTGGTCGATGAGTTCCTTCGCCTCGAACTTCCGCCCGTAGAGCGTCGGCAGCTTGCGGATGGCGACGTCAAGCTCGTTGCGCATCTGCGTGCGTTCCAGCAGGAAGTCGTTCACCGGGTCGCGCAGGAGCTGGAACAGGTACTTGTGCACCGGACCCGGCTGTCCGCCGTCCATCTCGAGCGCCCAGCTTTCGGGGTGCCGCAGGGAAGCCGCCACCGACCCGACCGCCCGGCGGATCGGCTGGTCCTTGCCCGCAGCACTCAGCCCCGACTTCGCCAACTGCGCGACGATCGCCTCCCTGGCGACCGCCCGCTCCATGAGCTTGCCGTCGATGCGGATCTGCTGGCTGCGCTTGCTGTCGTTCCAGAGCCCGTCGACCTTCGCCATGAGGTCGCGGAACTGCTCGACCGTCAGGTCACGGTAGTCGCGCCCGTTCTGGTCGGCGTCCTGGATCAGCGGCGCCAACTGCCGCGACATCGCCGCGTCGTACTTGGCAATCGCCGTCAGCGCCCGGGTCGCCGTCGCCTCCTGCGATGGGGTGCCGAGGTTGAACCGCGACAGCACCCAGCGGGCGGCGTTGACGAGATCCGTGTCCCGCGTCTTCGCCAGCTTGGCGTCGGGACGCTGGAACCGGGAAAGATTCCGCAAGTCCTTGGCTGCCTGCTCCTGGAACTCGCCAGCCACCGTCGCCAGCGCGTGCTGCAGCAGCCGCTTCTGCTGCCACTCGGCCGCCAGGGCGCTGTCACCCTTGCGGAGCGCCTCCACGACCTGCCTGGCAGCCCTGGCTTCGTTCTGGGCGAACTTCTTGGCGGATGCCTCCCGGAATGGCAGGTTGGCAATCGCGGTTCTGGCGGCTTCCTTGGCGGCTGCGAGCATGAGCCGGACCGGCTGCGTCGACTTGGCGAGGTGCCGCAGTTCGATGGCGACGAAGCGGGCGCGGACCTCGTTGTGCAGGGCGCGCTCGACGGCAGCCTCGACTTCTGCCGGATCGGCAAGTTCGCTGTGTTCCGCCAGCATCCGTTCCGTGGTGCGGGCGTCGACAGCCTCACCGAACGGCTTCATGGCTGCGAGGGCGCGCAGCATGCCTTCCCCGCTGTCGTAGCCGAACTGCTCGGCCACGGCGTCGGGTGACAGTCCGTCTGCCCGAAGGTAGGGATCCAGGCGCGCGGTCTCGGCTGGGCCAAGCCCCATGGCTTCGACAGTGGCGCGGTCGAGCTTGTGGTTCGTGTCCTTGTCGCCCTGCGCCGTCGTGCCGTCGTCGTTGAGCAACCTGCCGGTGCGCAGCCAGCGGTCGGCACGGGTCTCGGGACGGGCGGCGACCTCGGCGACCACCTCGCGGCGCACCTTGTCCCGGACCTCCTTGTGCTGCGCCTGCGCCGCCTTCAGCAGCCGCCCTCGCGCGTCGTGCTCCCACTGCATTTGCCGCAGGCTGTCCTTCTCCAGCGACGCCACGCCGGCTTCCCGTGCCTTCCTGGCTTCGTCCTGGTAGGCAGCCCAGGCGGCGTCATCCATGCCGGACTGCTCCTGCGTCTGGTAGATCGCCGCCATGCCCCGCACCGCCTCGGCTTCGGCGATGGCGTCCTCGCTGGCGAGCATGCGGTCCATGACCGAACGCACCTCGCCGGTCAGGATCGGCAGCGGCTCGCCGAACTCCTTCTCGTAGGTGGCACCGATGCTGTCCCGGATCGTCTTGTAGACGCGGCGCAGCCACACCTTGAAGCGGTCGAACAGACCCTGCATCTCCAGCGACGGGGCTTTTCCGTCGTACAAGTAGCCCTCGAAGGAGTAGGCGAACTTCTCGTGGTGCTTGCGCTGCTGCTCCAGCGACATCGCGTTCCATGTCGCCAAGTCCTTGACGCCGAACCAGTCGAGCAGCGTCTGCATGTCCGCAGTCGCGAGCGCATCGCCCTTCGCGGCGAGGTCGGCGTAGATCGTCAGGAAGGCGTGAGCGCTCTCGTGGAAAAAGGTGCTGCTGTCCGCCTTCTCGTGCAGCAGGATCGTCAGCGAGTCGGGGATGAAGCCGCCGCGAGCCGTTCCCTCGTCGCCGTGCTGGAACAGCACGTCGCCACGCTTCGCATTCATCGCTGCCGTCAGCGCCGCGAATGCTTCCGCGTAGGACTGCTCTCCTTCGTACTCGGCAACGTCAAGTCCAGCCGCACGCAACCGATCCAAGACTTCCGGCCGCGTCCCCTTCGGCACCAGTGCTCCGGCGAACTCCTCCAACTGCACGGCGCGCAAATGCTTCGCCTCGAAGTATGCCGTCGGTAGATGCCGAAGCCGCTCTAGGAACTGGACAGCCTTCTTCTTGGCGTCATCGCTCAGCTCGATGTCGAAGTCCTTCGCCGACGCATCCAGCCCTTTCGTTGGCGCTTCCTCCAGGATGGCGATGGCGGTATCCAGCCGGATGTCGCCGAAGGATGCCGCCACGGCGAGGAACTCCTCGTCGATCTCCTTCTTGATGGCGTCGAACTGCTCCTTGGTGACGAGTTTGCCCTCCGCCGCCTTGATGGCCTTGATGCTGCGAAACTGCGGTGTGAAGCGAGCCCGCAGCGAACCAACCCCGTAGTTGAAGCCCTCCCCAGCCCGTAGTTCCTTCTTCAGAATGCGGACCACGTTGTCGAGTGTGTGCGCGATGTACTTCCGATTGCCGGAGTCCGTGAACCCACGGAAGATGCGCTCGGTCGCACCGACGCGCCGCAGCATGTCCTGCGCCGCCCGCTTCGTATCGCTCCAGGATGCGTTCTCTCCGATGGTTGCCGCGACGTAGGCTTTGAAGGCGTCGGTTTGCGTCAGGTCTCCAAGGTCCGCCACCTCTCCACCGTAGAGCGTTCTCCCCTTGCTGTACTGCGCCAGTTCTTGGTTCAGACCGCGCAGCGCTTTGTCGTCCAGTTTGTAGCCAACGCTCGGGTAGCGCGGAGAGTAGATATCGGCTCCGAACACGCGAGCACCCTGCTTAGGGTCTGCGAGCCGCCGCGTACCGATCAGCGTGATGTCGCCGAATCCGCGCAACGGGCTATCCTTCTTGATGATGGCCAGCGATGGGACAGCCAGCCCACCCATCCTGTCCGCGTGCTCCAACTTGTCCGCTGTCAGGTTGTGGACGACGGCGAGATTGCCGTCTTCCTCGCCGGCGGGTGCCTCGTTCTGCCGCAGGATGTTCGGGTCGTTCGGGTCGAACGTGCCGCGGTTGTTGACGGACTTGATCCGGCGCCCATCGAACACCGCTACCGTGCTCACACCCTCGTCGCTAATCAAGGCGCCGTCGTAGCCAAGCGCCTCCAGAGCCTTGGATCCCACTCCTGGGGCGTCCGCCCGTCCTCCAGGGCCGCGCTCAAACGTCTGCCACCACATCGCCGCCCGCGTCTCCGGTATCGCGACGACCGTGTCGCCAGCAACCTCTGACGGATGGTCGGTTCGATATAACTCCCATTCCCCGGACGCCAACCTCCGCGTGTGATGCCACCTCCCCCACTCCTCAACGGCGATCTCCTTCGCCAGCCGGTTGACGGATGGATCGGTGGAGAACAACGCATCTGCGATTGCAGCGTGGACCGCCTCGACTGACTCCTGCCCAGCGTTGGCTGGATACACCCCACGCACATCAGGCACCCCTTTTGGCAAGACGTAGCTACGTCCGTAGAGGTTCGGAACCGCAAGGTAGACGGGGATTGTCCGATCCGGATACGGAGCCATGCCTTCGTTGGCGCTAGCAGACGCCCCCGTAAACGCCGACTCTGGCGTTGCGCTGAAAAACGAAGCCCCGCGCAGACGCGCCCGTCGAAACTCGCTGAACTGCGCGCCGGTAGCGTGGTAGTAAACTTGCGGCTTTCCCTCCGCGTCGACCACCTTGCTGTCGCCGAACCACGCCTTGAACTCCGGCGTGTCCGTGCGCAACTGGTCGAACCTCGCCCCCGTCTGCCCGTCCTCGCGCTTGACCTGCAACGGGTACTGCGCATGGAACTGCTCCGGCGTCACCCCTCGCCGAGCCGCCTGCGTGATGACGAAGTCGCGATAGAACTGCGCCGCGGTGCGCGCCTCCTTGGCGTCCACGATGCGGCCGGTTGCCTTCACCTGCTCGTAGATGGCGTCCTCGACCCGCTTGGCGCTGTCGACGAACTCCTTGTCGCTGGTCGCCTTCTCTTGGATGAGTGCACGCGCTTGATCGCTCATCTCCTGCTGCTGGGCAAGGATCTTGCGCGCCTCGGCCGGCGTGTAGCCTTCGGCGTCGAACCGCGAGTGTTGCATCAACGCACGTCCAAGGTCCGTGCGTCCGAGCTTCGCCACGAAGTCGCCAGTCTTCAGCACCACATCGGACCCCGTCTCGTCGGCAACGCGCACTTGCTCCAAGATCCCTGGCAGCAACTTTTCGAGACTGTCCCGCGTCGTCTGCCTTCCGGTGTCCTGCCCTTCAGCGGTGTCGGCTTGCCGCAACACCTCTGAGAACTCCTTGCCATCGATGAAGACCTGGGGAGCCTGTGCCTTGCCTGCAGCCTGCTGAACGAACTCGGCCCGGTCGTCCGGGCTTCGCTTCGGGTCTCCTAGCTTTGACTCCTGCTCGATCTCTGCCAGTTGCTTGAACACCCGCTCCGCATGCACGGCGTCAGCAGCCTTGTGCATCGACACGGCGAAGTGGCTGCCAGCGCCGACACCACCGACCACGACCATGCCCTTGAGCGTCTGCATGAACACGTCGCCGGCCTGCGCGAAGTTGAACGTCTCCTTGCCTGGGTTGACGCTGTCGGTGCCGAGCATCCCGACGATCTCCTGCATCGCCTCGGTGGTTGGCTCGACTGCCAACGCTTCCAGGTAGTTGCGGGCGAGATGCAGGAACGCCTTCTTGCGCGTCTCGGCAGTCACGCTGCGCGCGAACAACTTCGGCAGCGCGTCTCCGAACAGCGCCTTGAACGGCTTCGCTGCCGAGTGGATGCCGACGAACTCGAGCCCCGCCACAACCGACCCGTAGGTGAGCGCAACCTTCGTCGCCTCTGCTGGCGTGTGCCCATTCATCACCAGTTGCGCGTAGAGGTTGCCAGCTTCCAGGCGAAAGCTCTGTGCGTACAGGGCGGCTGGCACAGTGGCTGGCGCCGCAGGGCCGGACACCGCAGCCACTGCCACCCCGGTGAGAGCAGAGTCCAGCATGGACCCGACCAGGTTGATGCCGGCGCCGAGGAACCCGTTGTCGCGTTCGGAGTACGCAGCGGCGCGGTCGTTGGCGATCTGCATTTCGCGCTGCTCCAACTTCGTGAGCCCGCGCCCCTCGATCATCGCGCGTGTACCGATGGTTCCCGATCTCGACGAATCGCGCGCAGTGCGCCAGCTCTGACCGATCCAGTCCCATGCCCCTTCTGTGGTCTGCAGGTTGCCGATGTCGTCCCGCGTCATGGACATGAAGCGGACATCCCGCAGCTTGTCCGACAGCACCGGGAACTGACGCTGAAACTCCTGGGTGCTGAACTGCTTCCGCTGCAGCAACTCCCTGGCACCGGCCACATCGTGGACGATGTTCTCGGGGCGATCGCCAAGCTGCGGAGCGATCTTGACAGCCTCAGCGAACACGTCGGGGTTGACGCCGGATGTCTGGTCGAGTGCGACCCGAATAGCTTCGGCTCGCCGATCCAGCATGCCCTGAGCAGTGGCCGAGAGCGGGCCGATGTCCTGGCCGCTCATGGCTTACTCGTCGGAATCACGGGTGCGTTCAGATCGAGGTAGGTCGGGTGCTCCTGGTGCATCCGCTGGATCTTGGTTGCCCTGTAGGTCGTCGCGATTCGGTCCCACATCTCGCCGGTGTCCAGGCCGAACTCGTTGGCGATCTTGATGCCGAAGTCTTCCCACATGATCTCGTGCATGGCCCGCTCCATCTCGGACGCCGATGGTTCGATGAGGCTGAAGTCCCACTCCGATCGACGGCCTTCCTTGGTGGGGTATCCGCCCATGATCTGCGAGTTGGCGCGCTGCCACGCTCGCCGCACCGTGTCCGAACTGTCGACCGCTGCCGCCACTCGCTCTGCCATGAGGTTCAGGCCACGCTCTTGCTCCGACCGGACGTTATCCAACTGCGTCTTGTTGGCGGACGCGATCAGTTCCGCAGCTCTGCTGTACACATCCTGTTCCGTTGGCGCGAATCCAGGCACTTCGCTTACCAGTGTCTCCCTCGCCAGCTTCACCAGTTCAGGAGTCGCAAGACGAAGGTCGAAGGCCGAACTTCCAACCTTCTTGGCCACCTCGGGTGATAACTGCACGCGACCCTTGTTGACGTCTCCAGGAGTCAGAGCGGCAAACGTCCTCGGCTTCCCGTCCACTGTGATGTTGGCACGGTTGCGCTTGTCGGTCAGTCGATCGAACGCCTCCCGATACACCTCGGTGGTGGCCTCCTTCGCGCCTGTCTGGCGACCGATGCTGTCGACCTCCAGACGGAACGCGCGCTCCCACGCAGAAAGCGACGCCTGCTTGTCCTTCGGAATCTCGGTCCAGTTCGGATCGCTTTCCGGCAGCCGCATGAAGTAGTACGCGGCTTCCTTCTCGAAGCTCGCGTTGACGAGATCGGTCTGCTGCTGTTGCTGGCTGCGCGTGTCTGCCTTGCCAGACGCGACCATGGCGTTGTGCCACCGTGCCACCATCCTCGGGAGATGCTCGTTGCTCATCTCCGTGCGGTAGAACTGCCACACGTCGTCGGCGGTCTTGAAGTCGCGCAGCAAGTCCTCGTCAGGCAGCGTGTTCAACTCGTGGAAGCCGTAGCTTGACGTCGTGTACTGGCCGCCGGATTCGATGACGGCATCCAGCTTCCACTGCTGCCCGGTCGTCTGCAGATCGGCTCTTTGTGCAGGTGTCAGAGCGTGGCCTGAACCAACCCACTCGATGGCTCCAGACAAGACTTCCCGCCGCTGTCGATCCGTCTCCTCACGCCGTCGGTCGGACGCATGCTCTGCTTGCGCAATGGCGCGCTGACGAACCTCGGCTGTGATGGTCTTGTCCGCGTGCATCCTGTCGATCGAGTCGATGGTCTCCATGAGAGACCCGCTACGGGCTGCAACATCGCGGGCGAGGTTGGTGGCTTGCTCGTCGACACCGGCATCCTTCACCATGCCTTCGAGCTTCAGGAGCGCATCCGGTGCGATCTCGTCCTTGGCTCCCTGCAGGTAGTCCGACGCCGCCGTTCCCTTGCCGTCGTTCGACAGCTTCTCGATGATCTGCCCGTGTAGCCGCGTCGTCGCTCCCTGCCGTAGAAGCTGCTTTTCCTCGTCGCTCGCGCCCGCGATCGTGGCAGCGGCGTCGACCTCGGACAGCATGAGACCCTTGGCGTCCTTGAACGCCTTGTGGTCGCCGGTCATCAGGGCGTTGAACGCATCCTGCCCCAGCAACTGCGCCCGCGCCAAGGACTGCGAGCCGGAGAAGACCCGCGTCTGTTGTGCCTCGTGCTTCTGGCTGACCGAACTGGCGCGGAACATGCGCTCGTCGGCAGCCTTCTGGAACATCTGGCGCTGCATCTGGTTGCCCAGACTCGCCTCGATCGTGCGCCGCTTCTGCGCCACGGCGTCCAACGCCTTCTTCCTTGCGTCCCCGGTGGCTTCCTTGCCGACCGACTGCAGGTAGCCGCCGACGTCGGTGTCGATGGCGTAGGCAAGGGCCATGTCGGCTTCCTTGGTGCGCGCCTCGTCGTACTGGTCCTGCAGCCCGGCCGCGAGCCGCGCCGTGTCGTCGCCGACCTGCTGCATGGCACCGCCAAGCCCGCGCAGTTGCTGCCCGGTGTAGTCCTGCTGCGGCGTGACAGCCGGCGCCGAGAACTGGGTCGACTGGTCGGGTTGCTGGGAGACGCTGGGGAGGGGGACTCTCATCGACGGTAGCGCCGGTTGTAGACCGCAGTGCCGGCAATCTTGCCGCTGTCGCCGAGCAGGCTCGTGCCAGCCGCCAGCCCTGGGTTGATCGACCTTGCCGAGCCGCGCAGGTTGTCAGCCGAGACGCCGGCAAGCATCCCTCGGCTGCGCATGTCGACAGCCTGTGCGCGACGGTTGCCCGCAGCCCGAGTGGCGTTGGCCGAGATGGTCAGCCGGTCTTGCGTCTCGGCGTAGTCGATGGACCGCTGCACGTCGGCAGAACTGCCCGTGCCTACCACGACACCGCGGCCAGCCGTGGACACCCGGTCGGCTGCCCTCACCTGGGCGTATTGCAGCCCCTGGTGGGCGATCTGCTGCTGCCCCTGGTCCAGGATGGATTGCACGTCGCTTTCGATCTGGCGGGCATTGATAGCCGCCATGGACGCCTCGAAGTCCATGGACAGAGCCTGGCTCTTGAGTTCGCTCTGGCGCGCCTTGGCTTGGTAGTAGGTGCCGACCGCCCCGACGAGGGCGCCGCCGATCTGCAGCCAGAAGCTGGCACCTGCAAGGCCGCCGTAGCCTCCCGACTGCTGACCTCCCGGAACGCCAACGCCCATGCCAACGCTGCCGACAGGAGGCGTTGCATTTGCCATGGAGTAGGGCCCGTTCAGTTGGTTGTTCAGCCCGACTGCTATTCCTGTCATCAGCCGCCTCCTGAGACTTCCAGTGTCATGCCGACGATGGTCAGCGGCAACGGGTCCGACTGGCGCACCAGGATCTGCCCGTCCTCAGCCCACTCACCTGGGATCGTGGAGCGCACCGCCTTGGTCTGCATGGCTGTCGTGTTGAGTTCTGGCACCAGAAGGTTCTCGTTCGGCCCGACGTAGAACCGGCAGGACTCGAACACCCGCAACCATACCTTGGAGATGTTCTTGGCTCTCCCGGCGCCGTAGCCGTCCACCTGCATCAGCAACGGCAGCGTCTGCAGTTCGGCGACGATCGGAAGCCCGATGTGGACCGTCTTGCCAACCGGCAGCGGCGTCGACAGGGTGACTTGCCCGCCGGCACTGACGGTCTTCGACTCTACGAGCCCGTTGTTGAGCACCGAGACTACCTCGAGCGCAAGGTGCGTCAGCCCGCTGACGACCGTGACCGGGGAGCCGGTGGCGTTCGTGTAGCTCAGTCCGGCATCGACGTAGTAGGCGTCCTGGATGGTCGCAGGATCGACGAACTGGATCCATTCGATAAACCGGACATCCACCCCGTTGATGTGCCGCAGCACCGAGACGTAGAGGCTGTCCTGGGACCCCTCGGCGATCGACCGGCACGACTCGTAGGTGCCGTCCGTCGTGTGTGCGTGCCACGCGCCGATTCCTTCCTCCGGGACGTAGGTCAGCCCGAGCAGGCTGGCCGACGTGGACACGAACCACAGCACCGGCAGCGGTGCCTTGCCGTAGGTCATGTCCTTGACCTGGTAGTCGTCGAACAGGTGCGCTGCCCGTAGCGACAGGTCGCCAGTCTGCCAGCCGTTGGCGTTCGCCTGGTAGCCAAGCTCTCGCACATGCCCGCCACGGACCGCGCAGAAGACCACCGAGTTGTTGACGATCTCAGGCTGCACGACGCTGCAGCCGATGTAGCTCTGCGGTCGGATGCTCACCGTGCTCGGCGTCAGAGCGTCGCTGTTAACCGGCGCCACGCGGTACTCGCCAGCACTCGTCAGCAGGAGCAACTGTGACAAGGGAACGATGTGCTGGATGATCTCGGCCTCTCGGCTGGCGATGTCGACAGAGATTCGGTCGTCGTCGAGCACGGGCAGGTGGTAGGAAAAGTCCGTCTCCGTTCCCGTGCGAGTCGCGAGCCACCGCTGTTTGTTGTCGACCATGCCACCCACCATGCGGCGCTGCTCGAAGTGGGCGACGGCTCGCGGGTAGTTGAGCCCCGACAGCGTCGTGTCGACGATCGGCGGCGTCTTGGCAGCGTTGGGGGTGACGGCGTCGTCTTTGAACGACAGCGAGCCGCCGTCCACCTCGCCGAGCATCGAGAACAGACCGTTGTCCTGCCGGTAGACCCGGTACCGCTGCGCGCCTGGGACAGCGGTCCACGAGATGGTGTTGTAGGCACCCTCGACGAACAGGTTGTTGGTGCCAAGCTGCGATGTCGAGCGGGTCGTCTCGCGCCCCTCCGTGTCGACGGCGGTCACCACGTAGTAGTAGCTGATTTCCGAAGACAGCGTGGTCACGCGAAGGTCGACCGTACCGCCACTGATGCTGAACGGCCCGGTCGGTCCAGTCGACCACGACAGCGGCCCGCTCGTGTTCACGTACTTCAGGCGGAAGTACGCACCCGTGCCTTCGACGAAGGAGACGATCCAGAAGCTGCCGTTGCCGTCGATTACCTGCGGAATGAATGTGGGGAACACCCCTGAGTCCTGCAGCTTTCCGCCGCCAGACCAGTAGACCACCTGCCCAACCGCCAGAGCCCCGAGCACCGACGTGCCGCAGATGAAGTCGACTTGGTTGCCAGCCGTAGGCGCCTGCGTTCCCGTGACCTGAAACGTCGTCCCGTAGGTCGGTGTCACGGTCGGCTGTGCCGGAGTCGCAAGCGTCTGACCTGGCACCACCGGATCGAACGACCACTGGGTGGAACCATACCGACGCAACTCCGACAGAGGATGTCCCGCCGTTGCGATCGACAGGATGTCGTAGCTCGTATCCCAGTCGAGCTGGTCCAGGTCGCTGTCGCCGTAGTCGTTCGGGATCTCGTAGACCGAACCGTTGGTGACCACGGTGTTGTCGTCTTCCAACAGATACCAGTGCGTGGCTCGCACCACAGTGCCGCTGGCGATAGCCGTGCTGATTCCTGCACCTCCTGGCGTGGCGGATGCCGTGTAGCTTCCGCCAGTAGGGTTCAGCACGTAGTAGACCGTACCTGCCGTGATCTGTGGCGGCAGCGTAGATCCGCTGAAGACGATGGCGGTTCCGGCAGCGAATCCGTGGCTTGCGTGCGAAATGGTGATGCCGGAGAACGTCACGGATGCCGGCGATCCGCCTGCAGGAGTCGTGTCGAGCGGCTGGCGCAGCAGGCAGTAAAAGTTGTGGCCTGAGTAGCGGGTCAGGTCCATCTTCTCGTAGACGAAGTGCACTCTCCCCGCTGCACCGGCTTCTGCGCCGAGCGTGATCGCAGTGCCTGCGAGAGCATCCGCTACGGTGACCGCGATCTTGATGGTCGACGACGACACGACGATGACCGCGTAGTCCTGGAACACGTTGATGGCCGTGTGCAGGCTCGACCCGGACGGAGTGAACGTGATCCTGTCGCCGAGAAGAAGCCCGTGCGCTGTGCCGAAGTCGATGATGTCGCCGCCTGGGAAGGCTGCCGGAGCCGTCAGGTTCTTCGACGAGACGTAGGCTCTCGGCTCGGACGACAGCAGCAGCGTGCCTCCGTTGTGCAGGAATCGGAAGTAGCCGGCTCCCACCTGCACGCAGAACGTCTCCGATCCCGAGTAGCGAAACGGCAGCAGCCGAACTCGCGCATCGCCCTTGGTGCGTCGCACGAAACGAGAACCAGGCCGGCGGACCACTGGCCCCTGCGGTTTGACGATGAGGTTGCGTAGGCGTGCTGCGCCGGCCTGGTAGGTTGCGTCGTCGATCCGCCCGAACATCTCAGGCGAAATCTCCCCGCCAGCGAAGCTGCGGAGGTATGTGCGCATGCTCACGCGGTCACCTCGCCGCGATCCATGGCGGAACGTGCGTCGGGAATGCGCGGCGCTGGTTGGCGTCCATCTCGGCAGCCTGGCCGAGGTACTGCTGCACCATCTGCTGCGCCTTGGCGCCGGCCGTCGCACCCTCCTGTCCCTTCATCAGATTCGCCAGCAGCATGCTCGCCAACTGCCACGCCACCGCCAGCCGGAACTGCTCCGGGAAGCGCCGCGTGTCCGGCACCTTGACCGTGTAGCGGATCGCCAGGTCTTCGAGGTCGCTGTAGAGGATCCTGGTACCGTCGTTGCGCTGCTCGACGGAGAACTTCGGACGCTGTCCTGGCGCGATGGTCGAGTAGCCGAGCGGGAACACCTGCACCGGCATGTTCCGCAGCGCCAGTGAGAAGTCGTCGGGTGCATCGCTCGGCAAGATGTCGATGACCTTCGCCGCGTCGCCTGGGACGACGTAGCAGAACTCGTACGCCGACGAGTCGCTCGTGATCGCCAGCAGGGTCTTGCGCTTTGTGGCGAACGACCAGTGCCGGCGCTCGATGAGGCTGTCGCGCGCCACCGGGTAGAACTTGGCGCACAGAGCCGCCTGAGTGCTGCCGTCCGGCGGGTCGATGCTCGTGATCGTGCCAGAGTCGCCAGCGAACGACAGCGCCATGTTGCACAGGTCCAGTTCGCCCGAGCGGTCGGTCGCGTGCAGGATGCGCTGCCATGCGTCGAACGTCAGTCGCTCGATGTCGACGAGACCGGCACCCGTGTAGTGGATCGTGTCCCACGTCGGGATACCGCTCGGATCGAACGTCTCGGCGTAGGCGTCCTCCTCGGCCAACTGCTGCAACGCCGTGTTGATCAGCGTCAGGCGTTCCTCGTCGCCGATAACCGTGTCTAGCATCTCGAGGATGACTCGCGGCTGCACCCATGGCAGCTTCTCCGGCTGGCTGTCCCAGAATCCGAGGTCGGTGACCAACTGACGTGTGACCCGGCGCAGCGTCCGGTTGCTCTCCAGGAACTTCTCGGCGTATACCTCTGGGTTGGTGTCGACGCCGCCGTAGGTGGGGTCCGTCCCGAGCGATGCATCTCCGTCGCCCTGCACTCGGAAGAGGCCGATGCACTTCAGCGTGTCGCCTTCCGCTTCTGCCGCCGCCTTCGCAGCAGCCAGCTCGTCGCGGAACCTGGCGAAGCAACTGTTCTGCCGACCGATGGACCAGTCGCTCTGCTGCGCACGGTCGTACCATGCCACCGTTTCCTGCCCGATGGACCGCTCGTTGTGCGCCGTGCTTGTGCCGCCGAAGTCGCACGACAGGACGTAGACCGGCTCTCCGATAGCCTCGCTGACGCGCACCGAACCGCCGCAGTGCCAGGCGACATAGGGTCCGACCGTCAGGTTGAACTGCCCGTAGGTGCCGCCCACAGCCGTCGGCGTCTGAGCATCGGTCGAGTAGACCTGCGGCGTGTGGTACTGGTTCGGGAAGTCGAAGCCGGGCGGATACGGGTTGGTCTTGCCAAGGCCGCTCAGGTCGGTCTCGAAATAGCACCACGGCAGGAAGTAGCACCAGCGGTCCCATGCCACACCGCCCTGCGGCTCGAACACGACCTCGTCGCCGGCAGCAAGGTCGACAGGGTCGATCGGCACCGCCGCGTCACCGAACTCGTAGTCCGTGGCGTAGAGCGTCGGCTTGACGTTGACCGGATCCCACTCGCCGATGATGCGTGTCTCGCCCGCTGCGGTTCCTGTCACGACTCGGAACTGCACGCCCTGGAGGGATGCGTCCGCCTTGCGCAGCACGCCGAAGTTGATGTTGACTGCACCGTTGGTGCCAGTCGACAGGATCTTGTGCGTGAACTCCTCCTCCGGCTGCGGCGTCGGGTCGTCCATCGGCGTCGACAGCGTGAGACGCGACCCGACCCGCGTGTCGAAGTACTGGTTGAGATGCCCGCCAGAGTCTGGCGCCCCTGCGACCGTGATGGCGCTGCCGAGCAGCGTCGTCTTCAAGCTGAAGGTGTTCGCGTCGATGTAGACGACGTAGTAGGTGCCGTTCGGGATCTCGGTCGGTCCGCTGGCGTCCGACATCACCACGACGTCGTTGGCGGCCAGTCCGTGCGATGCATGAGTCAGCACAGCCGACCCGGCACCATTCCAACCGAACGAGAACTGGAAGGTCGACTGCACGGCAGACACCGCGTAGGTCTTGCCGTTCAGCTTGCGGACGATCTCGGTCACCCGGTTGGTGACGTTCAGGAACGTCGCCTCGACGTAGAGCGTCGTTGTCGTGTTCGCCACGGCAGTCAGCAGCGGCGTGCGCGTAGTCCCTGGGTAGCTGGTGGTCCCCGTGCGAGACGGATTCCAGAACGTCAGGTAGCGGACCGTGTCGATCGCCAAGCCCTTCAGAGGGCGCGTCTTGATGTAGCCGGGCCAGACACCCGGCATCGTGAACGTCGGCGCGTAGCTGCCACTGACGCGGTTGACACTGAGCAGCAGGTGCAGGTCGAGGCGTTCGGACAGCCACGATTCGATGTCCGAATACGGACCCGAGTTGGACTGCCCGAACGAGATCAGGAACTTGCGCTCGGCCATGGCCGGCTCAGTTCACGGCGTCGGCAAGGTACTGGATGCCAACCCGACTGGTCGGGTGCGTCGTCAGAGCGGCGGACACCTTGCCAGCCGTGAATCCGGCACCCGCCACGTTGTCCACGACGTACGTCGCCGACAGGTATCGGAAGGGGTAGCCGATCGCAGCAGCAGCCGCGAAGTAGCGACGCTGACCGTCCGACAGCGGGGTGATCGGGATGACGATGTGATCGCCAGCGATCGCAGTCGGGCCGGCAGGCACGCCAGGAGCGGCTTCGGCGCCGAGGTTGTAGTGAACGATCGAAATGCCAGCCAGCGTCAGCACAACACCGCCGGCAGAAGCGATCTTCAACCCGAAGGTGATGGTGTTCTGGTCGGTTGCCGTGTTGGCCACCGCAAACGTCGTCGTGATGTTGAAGTCGACGAAGAGCGTCGTGCCGGATCCGACGTCTCGTAGGATCGCAGTCAGGTCGACATCGTTGGTCGAGTCCGCCGAAGTCAAGACCTGCTGATTCTCGGAGAGCTGGTAGCGGTAGTCGGAGATCATTGCGGTGCGCTCTCGGTTCCCAGGATCGGGGCCTTCTTCGGCTTCTTCTTGTCGGACGACTCCGCAAGGACTTCGGTCAGCGACTTCGGCGTCGCGAGAACGGCATCCTTGACGGTCGACTGGGCCGTAGGCGCCCACTTCGGCGGCGAGGCCGCAGCCTCGCCCTTGAGCAGCGGCCGCATCCACCGGGCAAGGTCGGTGCCCTCGGGCAGGTCCAAGACCTGCCCTTCGCGCACTCGCTTGCCCTGGTAGAAGGCCGGCCCCTTGGCGATGACCTTCATCTCAGTTCACCGCGTCGACGTACGGGCGCCAACGCTTGATGTCCTTCGCGAGGAAGATGTTGACAGCGCCGGTCACGTTGCCAACGGTGGTTTCCCACACGCCGATGTACTGCTCGTAGGTCTTGTTCGGCGGCAGAGGGATCGCCACCGTGTAGCCTGCGACCAGAGTCGCGACGCCGATCGCACCCGTCGAGCAGTGCGTCGTCTTGCTCGTGGTGAGCGCAGCCGCACTGTCAGACACGAGGTCGAACTGTGCGCTGGTGCCACCCGAGAACGTCGTCGTGACCTGCACGACGAAGTAGACCGTCTCGCCAGTGCCGAGGTCCACCAGCGTGTTGACGTCGGCGCCGCGGGAGAACACGTTGCCGATGATGGCGTTCGTGTTGTTGAGGCTCGCCGACGTCGCCGCGGCGAAGGTGTTGGTGTTGTCGAGGATCATGCTCCGATCGCCCCTTCCGCGTTGGTGATGGCGTCACAGCGACGGAACGGGATGCCGTCGAAGTGCATGACGTGCTTGCCGCCGACCATGTCCATCGTCAGGCTGGACGACGCGACCTTGTTGGCGATCTGGCGCCGCAGGAACGACCGCGTGCGCCGGTTGGCGTAGATGCGGACGCCACCGCTGTTCAGCACCGCCGTCGGCAACTGCTCGATGCCCTGCACGAGCAGGTCGATCAGGTCCGGGCCGCTGCCGCTCGACTTCGTCAGATCCTCGCTGTCGAAGACCACGCGAACCACGCTGCGCCAGTCGCGCACGCACAGGCCGAGGTCCCACTTGAGGTAGGTCCGGTAGACCGGCTTGCGACCGTTGACGCCGTCGATGTTCTCCGAGATGACGTCGCCGTAGTTCTTCACCGACATGCCGGCCTTGCTGCCGCGCGGGAAGAACGTGAAGCAGGTGTCCGCACCCCAGCCGACGAGCCAGATCGACGAGTTGTCCGACCCCTCGGGGACGGGACCGCTCGAGCTGTAGCCGATGATGTTCTCGGCGTTCGCGGCGCTGGCGCTGTTGAAGTGCGACAGGAAGCCGCTGAAGGTCTCGGGCTCCGTCGCCTCGTCGCCTGAGAACATCGTCTCGGCGATCTCCTGACCCATCTTCTGGGCATGCGCCATGACCTCTGACGCGATGAACTCCTGCGTCTCGTTCTCGGCGTCGGCGAGATCCTTGTCGATCTCGACCAGCGAACCGAGCATGCCGCAGGTCGCAATGACCTCTGCGGTCGTGCTCTTGGTCGGCCGCACGCCCTTGTAGAACTTCAGCCACGTCGGCTCGGGGAGCCCGGTGCGGACCGTGGTCTTGTGTCCCCAGGTGCTGTTCGCCTCGCGAACATGCATGTCCTGGAGGATGTCGTTCGTCGGCTCGAGCAGCTCGACGATCTTGGCAATCTTGCCGCCCGGGTCCCTTCGCTTTGCGAAGTCGAGCAGAGTCGGGCTACCGCTGTTCAGTGTCGTCATGGGTCAATTCCTCAATCTGGTTCCGCGAGGAGTTCGGCCAGCGTCTTCTCACGCCGTGGGGCTGGATCCCCGACGACTAGCCCGTCTTCCCCGATGTCCTTGAAGATCGACTTCACGAAGGCGACCATCGCCTTGTGATTGCCGACCCCCGTATCATCCAGCAGCTTGCGCAGTTCGGGCGTCGCGTACTTGCCCATGACCTTGCCGATCTGCTGCTTGGTGGCGTCGAGGTTGGTGCCGCCGAGTTCCTTGTCGGCAATCACCTCGTCGAGCCACTTCTGCGACCGCGCGGCCGGTAGGTCTTTCGCGACCACTGGCCAGACGGAGTCGATCAGGTCCTGCGCCACTTCCGGCGCGATCCCGTGCTTCTTGGCTGCCCCTTCGAGTGCGACAAGCACCGTCGGGTCGTAGGCGCCGCCGTCGGGTGACGGCTTCCACGCATACGCGCCAGGCTTGCCGGCCTCAGGCTCGGCAGGCTTGTCGGCGCCAGCATCGTCCGGCACGTCCGGTGCGTCTGGCGGCAACTGCTCGGGGTCGCTCTTGCCAGCCGCCTTTGCGACCGGCTTCGGATCGTCCTTGCTGAGAATCAGCGCGGCGTCCGACTGTGCTGCTGACGGGGCTTCGGCTTTTTGAATCGTTTCCACACTCATCGCGGCACTCAGTTGGGTGACACCTGGAGACCCAGGTGTTCCTCGAACAGCGTCACAAGGAGTTCAGGGCACGAATCGCGGAGCTGCTTCTCCACCTGCTTTGCAGCGTCCGCCAGGGCGACCTTGGCCCCCATGGCGACACTGTTGGTGTCGAAGTTCATCTCCCGCCAGCGAAGTTGCTGGAGCAGCCACAGCATCCAACTGCGGCCACGCGGGTCTGCCATGATCCAGGCTGTGGACTGGCGGACAGCGATCTCGGCCTGCGTCTCCGCACGCTTCTGATCGCCAGCCCTCTTGTCGAGGGCTCTACGGTCCGTCGGGTCGTAGCTGCTCAAGGTCGCCGCACGCTATGCAGCGACTGGCGGGGGTATGTACACACCCCCTCGCGGCGCTATGCGCCAGCGATCGCCACGCCGAGCGCCGTCGCCAGCAGGTTCTGCACCCAGTTCTGGAAGTGCAGGGTGAACACACCGCGGACGTGTTCATCCAGGTTCGCCACCGTCGCCTGCACCAGCAGCAGTTCCTGGACGACGTCCTGCCCGGCTACTGCCCGCGCCTGCAGCGCCGAGTAGTCCACCATGACCCTGGACAGCAACGCGATCATGGCTGGATCGGTCAGCCCGGCGTCCGACTTCAGGCTGTCCAGCATGCTTTGGATGTCGGCTCTCATTGCGGCAGCTCCGGTCGGACGGGCGCCGGCTGGACCGGCGGCGCTACGGCGACACCAACTCGAACCCGCCAAGCCTCGAGCAGGTCGAGACGGCGCTGCTTCGCCATCGGGTCGAGCATCGGGTCGGCGAGCACGTAGGCGGCGTGTGCAGGCGCAATCGCCTGGTAGGTCAGTTGCTCCGCCTGCGTCGGCGGGAGGGTGCAGGCGGGCAGCAGGACGGCCACGATGGCCACGGAAAGGTGTCGTTTCATGGGGTGAGCTTGTCGGCGATCTTCGCCAGGGTCGTGGTCATTTGCGCCAGGTTCGTGAGGATCGCTGAATGCGTCTGTTTCTCCTCGGTCTCGAATGCGCGCCACTGCTGTAGCGCCTCCTTCTGTTGTTCGACCGATGCGACGAGCGATCGGACCAGTTGCGTCTCACGCTCTTGTCTGGCAGCGGCGTCGCGATCCTCACGGGCATCGGTAGCCTCTTGCCGCTTTTGCGACCCTCGCACTAGAGCCAGAAGCACTGGAGCCACCAGGAGTGCCAGAATGGCTCCGGCTAAGCCGGCGTCGTATAGGTTGGTCAAAGTCTTGTCCGCTGCTTCTTGTGTGAGACGTAGTGGCATTGGAAGTACGCTCGCACCTTATGTGCGCTACCGGAACTCCACGTTGACGCTGTAGAAGGTGACGCTGGTGGACCCGTTGCCGCCGTCGCCCGTGACCGCGATCATGCCGTCGATCTTGGCGCCGCTCGCAATGTTGATCCATCCGCTGTCGAGGTAGTTCGCGCCCGCACCGGTCCCTAGCGTCAGCACGACCTGCGCGGACGCGCCGAGCTGGGTCCAGGTCCCGACCGTGTTGTAGGTGCCGGCAGCCTGGCCGTTCGTCGTGTACTTGGCGGTGAGGTGCACGGAACCGCTCGACGCGGCGCCGGCGTGGCACGCAGTGATGCGCGCCTGAGTCGCGCGAGTCCCGTCGTACGGACGGCAGGACCACGGGGCCGAACCGAGGAACAGGGTCTCGGCCGACGGGACGGCCCAGTTGACCGTAGGGCCTGCCCAGATCGTATAGACGTGCGGGTAGCGCACGTCCGCGATGGCCCGCACGTCAGACCCGCTCAGGTTGCTCGGCACACCCGCGCCGGCCCCGACTGGCCTGCCCTTGAGCGTCCCGTCCTCCATGTTGGCCATCTTGGCCGACGTGATGGCCGCGTCCGTGATGCCGGCGGTCGCGATCGTGCCGAACCCGAGAGTCGAGCCGGACAGGCGCAGTGCGTGCCCGTCTGTCGTGGTCGCGATCTCTGCCAACGCGCCTGCCGAGTTCGTTGACCTTCCGAGCACGCTGAGGCCGGCCGATGCGCTGTTGACCAAGGTCGCGTATGCGGCCGTGTTGGACGCGAACGCTCCAGCCGCCAGCGTCCCGAAACCGAGAGTCGTGCCGCTGCGCCGCAGCACATGCCCGTCCGTGCCGGCCGCGATGTCGGCCGGGTCTCCGGTGCTGTTGGACGCGCGCCCGATCACCGACAGCGCGACCGAGTTCCGCAGGATCACGTCCGTCACCGAGTCGTTCGCCAGCCCTCCGCCAGCCGGAACAGCCAGCGTGCCGTCGTCCCGCACGAACTTGGTACCGTCGGGCGTTCCTGTCGCGAGTCGAGCCACGGCGAACACGCCGCTCGTGATATCGGAAGCAGCGTGCGTGTGTGACGACGCGGCCTTTCCTGCCAGAGCCGTGTCGGTCTCGCCCTTGCGCATCAGGTCGGTGCTTCCGCTCGCCGCGACCGAGCTGGTCGGCGCCAGCGTCGAGAACGCACCAGCCTCCTTGAGGGCGTACTGCGGGTGGTCGTCATCCGACAACCCGGTCAGGCTACCGTGGTCGGTAGTTCCGGCGGGTCCAGTCGGTCCGGTGGGTCCGGTTGCACCCGTTGCTCCGGTTGCTCCTGTGGCGCCGGTCGCACCAGTTGGACCAGTGGGACCAGTGGCGCCATCAGCACCGTCCGCACCATCTGCGCCAGCCGGTCCTGTCGGTCCCGTCGGTCCGGTCGGACCCGCAGGTCCAGTGGGTCCGGTCGGTCCTACACCGCCGCCACCACCGCCGCCTTCACCGATCCTGCCGCGTAGGATCTGCTCCTTGGTCCAGTTCGGCACGCGCCGCCACCAGGCTTCCGATCCTATCTGCATCAGTAGACCGCCGCGATGCCGGTTGCCGTGGTGCCGGTCGCGTCGACCCCAGAGATGCGCAGCGGGAAGTAGGACGGGGCTGCGACGAAGATCGTCACCACCGAGTGGTCGCGCAGCCGAACCGCCACGTAGCCGGCGCTGCCAGTGCGGAACCCGTTGGTCGGCTCGAACTCGACCGCATCGTTCGGCGTGATGTCGACGACGTTCTGCGCCATGTACGACTGCACCCGGTGCGGCAGGATCGTCCCATGCGTCAGCACCGGCATCTCGCCGACAAAGCCGAACGATCCAACGACCAGGCCGATCGACCCGGTTGCGTCACCGACGACATCGGTCTCGGTCGTGAACCCTGCACTGAGCACCGAAAGGCTGATACCTCCCGTGGCGTCGCCGTAGAGGCCCCACGCGCCAGTTGCAGCCACTGAGAGCGAGATCGTGCCTGCCGCTGCACCGGACACCGGAACGTCTGACGTGGTTCCTACTGACGTCACCGAGAGCCCGACCGTTCCGCTTGCCGTGCCGACGAACGGGGTCACGGCACTGCTTGCCAAGGACAGGCTGATCGTGCGCGACAGGTCGCCCGTCACGCTCAGGTCTGGCGTGAGCGACCAGTCCTGCGTGCTCGTGTTCTTCAGGCTTCCGCGGGCATACCCGGACGGCCAACGGTACTCAGTCGGGCTTGGCTGGCTGTAGGTCGAGTAGCCCTTGGCGGTCAGCGTCGGCTCGAACGAGTGCAGTGACGCGCTCTGCGGCTCCGTCAGGTACCAAGTTCCCGTCGTCGCGTTGATGCCGCTCGTCGACCCAACCTGGAAGTGGTTGTGAGATACGACCGTTCCGCCGATGCCGTGCTGCGGACCGTCCGTGCCCATCTGGTGGAAGGCGTTGTTGACGATCAGGCAATCGGTCCACGTCTGGCTGCTGGTGAAGTTCCAGGCACCGCCCCAACTGCAGTTGATGAGCAGCACCTGCGACGCCAGCATGCCGGCGTGCTGCCACGGGCAGTTGTAGATGCCTGGGTTGACGCTGCCCTGCTGGCTGTAGTGCGTGTAGTTCACGTACGCGCACCGGCGCATCTCGACGACTTCGTTGAACGGACCCTGGCAACCGTCCAGGTCGTAGAGCACGAAGTTGCTGCGGATCGAATCCACCAGCTTGTTCGGCGCCTGGAACATGTGGTCGGTTCCGCCGTGCGGCGCCCAGTCGAGCAGGCGGTTGCCGCTGAAGATGCGAGGGCGGATCTGTCGCCAGGTGCTGATGGGGTTCTGGTACGGCGCCGGGCTGTTCGACGACGTGCCGGCAGCGTCCAGGATGATGTAGGGACGGCCCGAGCCGTTGGTGCCGACCTCGAGGATTTCAAACCTCGCCCCGGTCAGGTCGTCCTGCGGGTCCGTGTTGCCGAAGTAGATCGGGCTCAGAACCGTCGTGCCAAGCGCCTCGATGGTCGCCCAGTTGCGGATAAAGCAGCACCAGACGTTTGCGCCCTGCAACTGCGCGCCGATGACCTCCTCGAAGTTGTTGAAGGTCGACACCTTCCCCACAAGGATGTCGGCGAACTGCGTGCCCCATGTGTCGTCGGTGGCGCAGTCGATGCGGAGCTTGCCGTCGTGCGTGCCGCCGCTTTGCGTCGAGGCAACGAAGTCTCCGGCTGCCGACGCCATCACGTCGACGTAGCCAAGCTCCTCCTCGTTGCCGATCTTCATGTTGTGCGCGATGACGTTCAGACCGCTGTAGGTCATCTCGTTCGTCACCGTCGTGTTCTGCGTCGAGCCGCCGAAGAACAGGATGCTGCAGTCCTGGCAGTAGCAGTCGTGCATGTCCGTGAAGTCGACCATGTGGTCGCTCGCACCCTCGACCTGCAGACATGACCCCCACTTCTTCCACTGGACGTCGGCTCCGCTGATGGCGAACCACAGGCCGCCCGGCTCCGTTTTCTCGTCGAACCGGATGGACACCTCGCCAGGAGTCCAGTGCTGGCTGCCGCAGCGAAGCCCGTCGATCCACAACCACACCTCGCAGGTGTACGGCTTGTAGCCCGACCAGATTTGCGGGTGCTTGTTCGGCGTCGCGATGTCGTAGCTGCTGCCGATCTTCGCCGCGGTGGCGCTGCCGCTGCCGAGCAACCGAATGTAGCAGCGGTTCCTGGCTGCATCGACGCCGTAGGCGCCAAGGATCGGCGACTCGGTGCCGTCGTCCTTGGTGCGGATGACAACGTCGTCCTCGAACTCGATGGTGAACGGCCAGTGACCGGACGTGTACCAGTCGCTGATCGACGGACCAGCCCACAGCAGTTCGCACGTCTTGACGATGACTCTGCCGCCACCACCGTTCCGGTCGACGCTGGTTGCCATCACGGCATCGGTCGCCTTGGTGACGGTCTTGTAGGGGTTGCCGTTGCTACCGTCTCCCGTCGAGTCGTTGCCGTTGTCGTAGTCGCAGTACTTGACGGCGGTGTTCGGGCGACCTGGTGACGTCGCGTTGTAGACGACGATCGGACCGCCTGGCACGGTGAAGGTGCCTGCCGCCGTCGTCACCGTCGCCGTGATCGTGCAGGAACTCGTGAAGTCGACATCGAGCGTGAACCCGTACAGCAGCGCAGGCGCCATCGCTGACCCTGCGTTTGGGATCGGCGACGCGGCATCGGAGTAGTCCGGGGCGCGTAGTGCCGGCGTCTTTGTGCTCGTGGCAGTAGGAGCACCCTCGTCCTTCTGGATCGTGAACGACACCCTCTGGACCGACACGTCGCTTGGCGCAGCCCATGCCTCGACGTCGATCGAGACGGTCTGACCAGTGCTGCGAATCAGCCCGGTGCGCGTCCTCCAGACGGCGACGACCATCGGGCTACGAGTTGCTGGCTGTCAGCGTGAAGGACGCAATCGTGATCGCCTGCGACGTCGAGGTGATGACGTTGCTCGGCGACAGCTCCATGTCGCCGCCACCGCCGACCGTCGTCACGGTGCCCTGGATGTGCGTCGTCGGCGCCGTTGCAGTGACGATGCGGAAGTAGGTCACGGTGCCGGTGGCGTTGGCGCCCGTGTCCTGCCATGTGCCGTTCAGAACCGACGTGCCTGTGGGCCCGGCTGCCATCCAGTTCCCAGGTAGCGTCATCTCAGCGACCAGCGTGCCGCTCGCAGCCGATGCGAAGGCTGGCGGCGTGCCGGTGTAGAGCCGGAGCGTCACCGCTCCTTGCACTCCGACGAGCGTGTTGATTTTGTCGTGGACGACAGCGGCCATCGCGTCGCGAACGGTACCGGAGAGTTGAAGTGCCATGTTGCGTCAGGAGTAGAGGGCAAGGAGGTTGGTTGCTGTCGTGCTGGTGCTGTTGATGCGCTTCACGCGGATCGGCAGGATGGTGCCGGCCGGGACACCCACGAAGGTCGCGGTGGTGCCGTCGACCCAGACGGCGACGACGTTGCCGATGCCGCCGACGTAGATGCCGTCGGTCGGACCGTTGGTAAGGTTCGTGCTGTCGTGCGGGGTGACAGCCGCAGCCAGGTCGTAGACGTCTTCGAGTGGGGTGAGCGGTACAGCCATGTGAGCCTCAAGCCTGGTTGGTCGTCGGGTAGTTGTAGCCCTGGAATTGACCCATCACGTCCGTGAGGGCACTGGGCTCGGATGTCTGCGCAGACGCGAGATCCTTCTGCATCTTGGCCTGCTCGGCCATCATCGCGGACTGCTGCTGTGCGAGCTGCGCCTTGGCTCGCGCCTGCCGGATCTCGGCGACCTGCTCGTTGGACTTCACGAGGCGAGGCGGCACACCGATGCGGTCGGCGTACTCTTCCGCCCATTCGTCTTCGTCGAACTTGTCGAGCACGTCGGGCTTGAACTGCGCCACAACCTGCAGCGACCCGACGTAGCGGTCCATCGCCGATGTGCCGATCATCTTCTGCGCCTGCGCGAGCACCGACACGAAGTTGATGACGAGGTCCTGCCCGATCAGGTCGTCGGGCGGCGGCGGCAAGCGTCCAGCCGAGTTGGCGTACTCGAAGGCACGCTCGATCAGTGGGCGCAGCAGTTCGTCGGTGGCGCGGGTGTAGACCGGGCCGAGCTGCACGAGCTGCTCCTCGTTGCGCTTGGCGATCTCGGCTGCCGTGCGCTGCGTCGTGTCCGATACGAGCGACATCATGCGGAACAGGTCCGCCGAGAACGCGCGCTGGATGCGGGCGCGGACGTCCTGGATGTCCTCCAGGAGCGGCTGCAGGTCGATGCCTGACTCGAACAACGGCCGGATCGTGCCGTGTGGCGACATCGCGTCGTAGAAGGTGCGACCGCCTGGGTTGGCGTCGACCTCCTGTCCCTTGCAGGATGACGGGAGCGCAAGGGCTGGCTCGACCTTGTGGTGGATGCCGGTGCTCTTGGCCCACTGCTCGGACTGCAGTTGGCGGATGGCTCCGAGTGCCTTGCGTCCTGGACCCGTGCCGTAGACGTTGCCGCCGCGCACGGTCCACCTGGGAGCGAGCACGGGGAAGTGCGTGAACCCGGACTCGCGCAACACCTTCTCGTCTTCGACGCCGCGCTCGAAGTAGCACGACAGGAATGGCATGTTGCGGTTGGTTCCCGACTGCGCGTCGCGCACCCGGCGAGGCTCGACGATGTGGCAGACCTCGATCCACTGGTCGTAGTTGCCGCGGTCGTAGGCGTCCTTCGTGCGCCGCACGACGTTCTCGAGCCCGAACTGGCGGACAACCTGGTCGACGGTCATCCACAGCTTTCGCGTCATCACGTTGACGCGACCCTTGAAGTCTTGGGCGAGGCAGTAGGAGCCGATCGCAATGGGCGTGTGGTGCAGCACCGTCTCGCCGGTCTGGTCGGGCAGCAAGAGGTCACAGGCACCGCCAAAGGCTCCCATGTCCTCGTAGACGAGCGGCAGCACCTGGTAGGTGTTCGACTCGTTGAGGATGTCCTGGACGATCTGCGTGACGTCGTAGGTCCACTCCTTGACGTCCTGCCGCTTGTTGGCGTCGGAGTCCCGCAGCTTGATCTCGAACCACGGGCGGGCAGGCGATGTCATGCCGGACATGAGCCCGGCCGACAGCGTCGACAGCGACTCGCCGCCGGCGTCGTCGAGGATGTGCTGCTCCTTGCGCTCGCCGCGGTTCGTGTCCGAGAGCAGGAAGCGGTCGCTGCCAGGCAGCAGGTACTCGGCGATGTCGCGGTTGGTCGTGTCCCAGGAAGAGCGCTCCGTCTCCAGCGATGAGACGCGCTTCTCCAGGCGCTCGCGCTTCGTCTGGTAGCCGTTGTCTTCGGGGGTGATCTTCGCCACCTAGCCCCCGAGCAGAGACTTGCGCCCCAGCGTGAGCTTCTTCTGCTCGTCGATCTGCTGGCCTGTCAGGAGTGTTCCGGCCGGTCCCTTGGCGGGGTCGACGAGGTCGCCGCCGAGCAGCGAGCCTGCATCCTGCTGTCGACGTCGCGCCGCGCGGTTGGCGAGGTCGGACTTGCGCGCCTCTGCCTCGGCAAGGGTCTGAGCCTGCAGTTGCGCCGACTCTTGCTTGCCGCGGGCACGCTTGGCTTGCTTGCTCTGCGACTCGCCGGCTGCGACGCTGTATGCGGCGCCGCCGACGGCGGCCGTTCCGCCTGCGATGGTGGCAATCGTTCCCCAGGTAGCCAGCGGAAGTCCAAGTGCCATCAGAAGTCCCTCGCGTAGATCGTCTCGTTGGGGCCGTAGCCGAAGTCCATCGAGTAGATCGTCTCGTGTGCGCCGTAGCCGAGCTTCGGCAGGATCGCTTCCAGTGCCGTGCCAGGCTTCGCGTGCCATGTGACCCGCCGCGCGCCTCCGGCAACGGCCACTCGCTCCGTCTCGCGGATAAGTCGCAGACCAAGCCTTCCCCTGCGGTGTTCCATGGCGACGAACAGGACGTCGTTATGGCACATCACGGTGGTGCTGTAGTGCATGTGCGTGACGACGATCGACACCGAGTAGCCGACGATGCGGTCGCCTTCCCAGGCCGCCAGGATGATCAGGCTGCCGTTCTTTTCCAGCGCCTGGTATCGCAGCCAGTCAGGTGACAGCGGCGTGTTCTGGCGGAGCGCAGCCACCTCCTCGTAGTGCGAGGCGAACAGCGTCTGCGCCAGTCCGTGCATCTCGGCAACGGTCGATGGCCGGACCTCGATGGCCGTTACGCGGTCGACGGTGGACACGGCGGCACGCTATGGGCGCGTCGGCGAGGGTATGTACACACCCTCCGTCAGAAGCCGGCGAGCGGGTCGTATCGCTTCCGCTTCACCGGCACTCCGGTGTCGAACCTCGAGTTCTTGGCGCGGTTGCGGTCGCTGCGGTTGACGGGTGCCGCGAATGTCAGCGCAAGCGCGTCCGCGATGTCGGGCGAGGAGCCGCCTTGCAGCCGCTTCTTGATCTCGTCCTTGGATTCGAGCACTCGCCGCCCCTGCGCGTCGAAGCGGTACGTCGGGGTCGCCAGTTCCTGCTTGAGTTCCTGGTCGTCGGCGATGGCTCCACCCTGCTGGATCCAGTCCGCCATGAGCGACCACATCTCGGTGCGCCGGTTGTTGAACTGGTCGGCCCGCAAGGCGGTGGACCCGAACGGCACCTCGTGGCACTGGAAGCCGAGCTGGCGCAGGCGGTCGATGACTCCCGCCCCGTGGCCGGAGTCGACGAACACGGCGTCGGGGTCCCATTCCTGCATGATGCCGGCGACCCGGCCGGCGAGCGTCATGTTGTCGACGCCCTTGAGCACCAGAGGCGGCAGCATCTGCAGCCCCTGCCGGCGCACGACAACGCTGCGGTCGTCCCCGAACCGGGCAGGGTCGACGCCGATGATCTTCGGCGACTCGGCGATGTCGCGCATCGCGTAGGACCGGCTGGCGGACAGGTGGGTGTCCGAGAGGCTGATGAGCTGGTCATCGCCGCTGGCGGTGAAGTCGCAGAGGTACTCGCGGGCGAAGCTGTTCGGGGGCATTCCTCCCGTGCGGAGTCGTTCGACCTCGGCCGGGTCGAGTGCATCCGTGTCGTCGACCGTCCAGAGCGCCGCGTGCCAGCCTGGCGTGACCGCCTTGGCGCGATAGTAGAGCTGGCTGAATAGGTTGACGCCCCGTGGCGTTCCGATGAACAGAGCCCATCCCAGGCGGTCGGAGAGGGCTGGCTGCAGGATGTCCTCCCACACCTCGGGCTTGATCTGCGCGACCTCGTCGACCACCACGCCGTCGAGGCGGACGCCGCGGATGGCATCGGGGTTGTCGGCGCCAAAGAGCCGGATGCACGCCCCGTTGTGGGTGAAGGTGGCGGACAGGTCAGCCTCGTTGAGCGTGCAGCCGCCGCTGATGAGGATAGGCCGCAGCTTCTGCTTCAACCGCGCCCAGGCGATGGACTTGGCCTGCTTGAGCATCGGGGCGACGTAGAAGAACAGGCCGAGTTCGCGCGTGCAGCGGAGCGCGTCGTCGATCAGCTCCATGATCGCCAGTTCGGTCTTGCCAGCGCGGCGGTGCAGCACGAGGACCGAGAAGCGGGCGCTGCGCTGGTGGCACTCGGCCTGCCAGGGGCGCGGGAAGTAGTCGAGGATGATGGACTGCTCGGTCACTGCCTCTCGACCTCTCGCAGCACCCCGATGTATCCCTTGGACCACTCTGCCCAGTTGAAAGCGTACGGTCCCCTGTCGGTCCGAGGCTCCGCGTCGACGATTTTCTGCAGGCGATTTGCTTCGACAGCCGCGAACTCATGTCGCGTAAGTCGATTCTTGGATCGCTCTTGCACGAACCTCTCACGCCAGAGCTGCGACGACGCGAACAAGTTGTGCCCCTTCTCGGTGAGGTCTTCCACCCTGACGCGCAACGACATCACGCGCGCCGCCCGCAACCGATGCCAGATCCTGGCACGTCGCCGACGACGCCACCACCGCGTTATGCTCAGGCACCTCACGGCAGACCCGGGAAAACTTCCGTGTCCCCGGCTTGCGGATTTTCCATTTTCCTGTCCCCGCGGCTCCCACAGGGAGAACTCGCGACAACGTGAGTGCTGCCGGTCACGAACGCGGTACGTACCCTCACGGCTCCAGAGCTTCCGGCTTGGGGACTCCGGTCACAACCCGGATGCTGACGCCGCCCTGGTGCTCCACCTGAGCCTTGTCGCCGTAGATCCCAGGGTTGCGGGCACGGCAGGCGCGGTATCGGTGGTCGGCCCGCAGCTTGGCGACTTGGACGGTTTCGGGCGTGGCGGCATCTGCGATCTCGCCAGCTTCGTCGAACAGGGAGTGCGAGCCTTCGAGCTTCGCGCGGGCGTACTCTGCGGCGAACTCGGGATCTTTGTCCATCCAGTCGTAGACGGTGCGCACCCCTGGCTTTCCCGGTTGCTTGCAGAACCCGACGAGTGAGCCTCCGGCGTAGGACCACAGCAGCACTTCCTCGGCGATGTCCTGCGGCACCGGCTCAGGCGGTCTACCGATCCTTGCGGGCTTGTCGGTCATGGCATTGTCGTCGTCGGCTCGTACCGATACGGACCAAGAGGCGCTGGCACCATCGGCAGGTCGTCTAGGAGTTGGTTGCGCATGAGCCCGACCAGTTCCAGGTCTCGCGGGTGTTGCTTGCGGATGCGCTCCATCTCGCGGTACTGGTACGCGAGAACGTCGGCGAGCATCTGCGCGGTGACGCCCGGGAGTGGAGCGGCCGTGTCGCCGTCGACGCTGACGATCGGGCGACCCTCGAAGGTGAGGACGTTCTTCATGGTGTTGGGGGTTGCTTGCGCCATTCTGCCACGGCTTGGCGTCTGCGGCGATAGTAGACGATGCCGCGGACGGTGTGGGTGTTGACGCCGAGTCGGCGGGCTATTTCGGAGGTGGTGACGTGTTCATACTCGAACAGGTCGCGGATGCGGACGACGACGGCGTCGGGGATGGTGGCGCGGGGGTGATGTTCCCCGAGGGGGATGCCGTTCTCGTTGTAGGGGACGAGTGCCTTCATTCGTTCGGTTCCGGATCCTTGAACTTGTGACTCATGGGTTTCGGTTCTCCTGCCACTCCACGTACCAGTCGTCGCGCAGGAATGCATCGACCAGCCAGATCCGCACGTCTTCCCTGACTGCGTAGCCGCCGAGTTCCGCGTCCCCCTTGTCCACCACGTAGGCGGACCCGACCAAGTCCTTGCCCTCGTTGCCCTTCGTCCACACCTGGAAGAACGGGATGGTCGACATGGTGTTGAGGCAGACGCTCAGCCGATCTCCTGCCCACGCCAGGAACTCGCGCCACTGCTCCTCGGTGACTGGGACGGGTTTGGGTGTCATCGCCCGTTCCTCTTGCGTGGTCGCACCCCTGCGGCAGATCGGTTGTAGCGGGCTCTCCGCTTGCTCGGTCGGCGTCCGCAACGCCTCCATCGCATGCGATCCATTCGGCACATGGTTGCAGCCGTGAATCGGTCGAGGGTGTCGTGCATGACGCGCACGTAGGTTGCGGTCGGTGGTCCTTTCGGGAGTCGATCCAACGCCATCTGCAGCAACTCCAAGAGGTTCGATGTCGTCGGCGTCTCGGGTCCGCGTATCGCACGGGCTTCCGCCACCACGTCGCGCCAGTCTTTCACAGGTTGCTCCGGTGCGCCAGCCACATCGCGCGCTGCCACGGCTCCCAAGCTAGCGTCCACTCCTCGCCCGGAAGCGGCGGGGTGCTCTCGTAGCGGTCCATGTAGTCGAAGTGCGCCGGCCAGTTCCAGGCCGCTTGCAATCCCATCGCGCGCATGGCCAGGGTGGTCCCGACCCAGCTCGTCGCCGAGCAGCAGCGGCGGTAGGAGTTGGCGTCCCACGCCTTGGAGTCGGCTGCCGCATCGTAGCCGTGGCCGCCCGCGTGGAAGTTGCCCCAGTCGACGAGGCCCGCGTCCGCGGCCGTGTATCCGCCGTAGCCGTAGTTCCAGACGCCAGGGCTCGTCTGCTCGACGTAGAACGTCTGGCCGTCTTCCGACCACCACGGCACGACGTTCTGCGCGTTGTCCGGGCCGAAGTAGCGCAGCGGGTGATCGGTGCCGACCCGGAGCATCGCAGCGTCGCCCAGCACCTTGCCGGCGAACAGGATCGGGAACTTGCGGCCGTTGCAGTGGCCGTTGACGCCCCAGGGCTCGACCTGGACGCGGTACTGCCCATACCAGTCGATGCCGACCTGCACGAAGCGCACGAGCAGGTCGCGCTTCTGCGCGTTGGTGTAGTCGCAGTTGAGGCGCAGCGCGGCGTTGCCCGTCCAGGTCGTGAAGTCCCGGTAGTAGCTCGGCATGTTGAGCACGGGGTGAATGTGCCCGCTGGTCCAGTGTGGGCAGTGGTCGAGCCAGACCCGGTCGAACTGCGCCTTGCAGTCGGACAGCGACGGGCCGCCCGGTGCCGGGGTCATGTGGGCGAGCGCGGTGTAGTCCAGTTGGCTCTCGCGCCAGATGGTCTTGGGACCGCAGTAGGGCGGTCGGAAGGCGTCAGCCGGCGGAACGGCGACGAGCACCGTAAGCACTGCGGCTGTGCGGATTTCTGACGCTGACCCGGACGGGTCCGCGCCGATCTGTGAGATGGTCGAGACGAGCGAGGAACCGGCAGGCAACGACAACGGCATCGTGCGCGCCACGTTGAGCGAGTCCACGTAGACGTGGTCCCCTCCGGCGTAGTTCGCGTAGATGGCGCTGTCGTAGCCTGCCGCGCCCGTCATCGGCGGGTTGATCATCGACCCGTTGATGGTACGCCCGTCCTGCACGACGCAAGGCGGGTCAATCGACGAGATTGTCACCGGGCCGACAACCCACCAGTCGCCGTTGACGAACTGACCCACCTGCCGAGCCGTGGTGAAGTTCCAGGTGATGCCCCATTGCGTGACGCTGGTCACCCCGGTGGCAGGGGGGTCAATCGGCGTAGTATATATACCTACGCCGGGAGCCAGCCAGGCGAGGTCGCCGGCCTGGTTCGTCTGCGCGAGCTGCCGCCAGATGGCGTTCGCCCTCACGTTCGCCGGCTCGTTGCGGAGCACGGTCGCGACGGACAGCGCCATGCCGAAGTAGGAGAAGCTGGCGTTCGGGACACCCGCCCCGGTGACCGGCTTGTCGGGCGTCGGCGTCCAGACGGTGCCCACCTGCACCCAGGCGTCGGCGAGCACCTTCTTGGATGCCGCCAAAGCCATCTGGCGAGCCGCAGGAACAACGAACACCTCGCCGGCAAGGTCTAGACCGTAGACGCCGATCGACTGCTGCCAGGGCTGCCACCACTGCCCGGTGCCTAGGCGCGGGTCGTCGACCCGGATGTCCCAGATGTCCTTCCCCTGGAAGGCGGGCGCGTAGACCTGCTGGATCCGGGCGATCGCACGGTCCTTGACCCTCTGGGCGAGCGTCCGGTCCTCCAGATTCGTCCACAAGTGTACGGCGACGATCATCGTCCAGCCAACGCTGCGGGCGCTGTCGAATCCGGCGGTGAACCAGCCCGGGTGCAGGGTCGGCAACTGCTCTTGGAACAGGAACAGCCGCGCCTGCTGCGACAGCTCAGCCTGCAGCGCCCGTGAGCCGGTGACGCGGGATGCCACCATCAAGCCGTTCATCAGCCAGTGCTGCGAGTCCGGCCCGAACCATCCGCTGGTGTCGTCGGGGGTGATCGTCCGGGACTTCCCCAGCAGGTTGCCCGTGGACGGATGCGGGCGGCCGTCGAAGAACTGGACGCTCTCGAGGTTCTGCGGGTCGACCTGAGTGCCCACGGCGTCGCGTAGGTGGTTCGGCCGGGCCGCGAGTTTCAGCGCCGACAGGTAGGCGACCTGCTCCGGTCCGATCCCTGCCATGCACTCCCCGGCAACGAACGTCTGGTCGTCCTGCCCGCCCGTGTCGCCGCTGCGCTTGCTCGGTCCCGTGACCGCTGCGTCCCACGTCCGAGACACGGCGAGCGCCTGTTGGTAGCGCCCCTGCGTCCATGCCTTGGCGTCGAAGCCGGCGGGGAGGCGCGGGTTGCCGCCCGGCCACAGCTTCGCGATGCCCACGGCGCCGACCGTGCGGTTGACGGCGGCGGCGACCTGCAGCCAGCCGGCGGCGTCGGGGACGTGCTCGGACCAGGCGATGACGACGGGTAGCGTGCGCGCCTGCCCGTCGCCAAAGACGGTGCCGGCAGTGGCAGGCTGGCTGTTCCAGACGGTAGCCTCTCCCCAGCGCAGGCCGTATCCGCCGGCAGGGACGGTCTCCGACACGTCGGGCACGCCTGGGTTGCTCGAGGTCAGCGTGCATTCGCCGATCATCAGGGCAGGTTCGTCGGGTCGCCAGTCCAGCCAGGCGTCGGCGACGAACGTGCGGCCGACGCGGGTGCGGGCGTGCAGACTCCAGGCGGAACCGTCCTGCACCAGCGACACGATCGACATCGGGACGCCCCCGAAGGTCAGCCAGCCGCCGAAGTAGCCAATGGGGTCTCCTGGGAGCGCCAGCGGTGTCGGCGTCCAGGTGGTAGCCGGCGCCAGTTGCACGGTGCGCTGCTCGCCGGCTGCGAGGGCTACGTGTAGGTCGACAGCCCAGGTGTCAAGCCCGGTGCGGCGGCCGAGCACGTAGCGGGTGCCGTTCGGTAGCTGTCCGGCGGCGAGGGGCGGCTGCGTGTCGACCGTCGTGCGCACCCAGCCGTCGAACGGCGCCGTGCTGTGGTTTGCCACGCGCACGGTCTGCGCGATGGCAAGGGAAGACAGGCACACCCACGCCGCGAGCAGTCGGAGCATGGCGGCGCAGTCTACCATGCGGTGCGCCGTGCGGGCTAGCTACGCATTCTCCAGCTTGTGCTGCTGAGCCAGGTACGCCCCGCGCGCAATCGCCTTGTCCTCGCCCTCGAACTTCGACACCGCGACCCGCTTGCCGATGGCTGCAAGGTCGTCTGCTGTCGAAGACTCGCGGATGGCTTGCACCGCATGCTCGACCAGCTCGAACGGCTCCAGAGCCGAGGCGAATGCCTTGCTGACGGCATTCGCGACCGGACCCTTGCTCGCCGCCTTCGGCTTTGGGGCAGCCGATTGCTGTCGCGGCGGTGCCGCGGCTGCCTCGCCGTCGTCGTCGTCGTCGCTCGGTGCCACACCGCAGATCGCGGCGGCGCCGTAGCGGCGGGCGTAGGTGATGGCGCTCCCCATCGCCTGCGGGTCGCGGTCCTTCACGACGATGACCGGCACCCGGCATGTCGTCGACTGCCCCGACTTGTGGGTGATGCGGCTGTCTACCCAGATGCGGTCGGCGTCGAAGTCGACGTGTTGCGTCAGCACGAGCCCGTGCTTGTGCAGGCACGGGCGCACGCTGTCGAGCACTGACTTGAGGGTGACGAACCGGCTCTTGAAGTGCGGGTTGCTGGCGTCCTTGAAGGGGTCGCGCATCTCGGCCTGCGCGGCGACGAGCGCAGCCCACAGGGAGGAATCGCCGTTGGTGGTAGTGAGTGTCATTGGTCAGTCCCTTGCCCACGAGGGGCGGTAGCGGTTCTTCTGCTGCCAGAACGTGAGCATCGTGCGGAACATCAAAAGCCCTCGCTGCAGGTCCGCAGGCGTTGACTCGACGAGCCGTTGCACACCTGGCTCGGTGCGGGAGACGAACAGGATTCCGCAGCGCAGCGGGTGGTCGAGGTCGAGCATCGCCAGAGTCGCGGCAAGCTGCATGTGGTGCTCGTCGTAGAGCTTCGCGGCGTCGATCTCGGACTGCCCGCCGTCCTTGCTCTTGAAGTCGATCAGCCAGTTGATGTTGCGAACATCCGCCTTGGTTCCGTAGCCCCAGCGGTGCGAACCGGACTGCTCGCAGACCCAGCCGCCGCACGGGTCGATGCCGTCCAGGTAGGCGGACACCGACTCGGCGTAGGGATGGAACTTCGACGGGTAGAGCGGCTCGCCGCCCTGCAGATAGGTCTCGCACGCCTTGTGCAGCATCGTGCCTTCCTCGGCTGCCTTCTTCGCCGTCTCGCCCATGTCTTGCTCGACGCGGGCCATCCACTCGCCTTCCGGCTCCGTCTCGCGGCGCGGAAGCGTCAAGGCTGCCATGATCGCCTGCCGTTGCTTCCACAGGGTCAGAGCCGGCTTGTCGATGCACCGCAGGATGCTGGTGATTCCGGGAGCGAGCTGCAGCTTGCGGGCATGCACGAGCGACGGCGCGATGTAGCGCGAGCCGTCGGCGTTCAGCACTTCGGCGATCTGTTCGCCGGCTTCGTTGTACCAGTGCCCTCCCTCGGATGCGTGCCGCGAGACGCGGGCGACGGCCTTGTCGGTGAGGGGGGAGACGTCTTCGGGGATGTCGGTCACAGCCGCCCCCCAAGGGCACAGCCCAGCCAGAGGAAGGTTGCCGCGATGGCGGCGGTCACGAGGCAGGTGAGCACCCAGTCGGTGCGGAGGTGTTCGCGGTGGTGGTTCATCTGGCGGATCTCCGGTGGCGTTCGCTCCGCGATGCGGAGCATGAGTTTCGCGTGGTCGCGGGCGGCGGGGATGCCGCAGCCGCGGGACAGCATGGCGTGCAGGTGGTCGGTGCTCATGCGCTGGGACCCTCGGAGGTCTTCCGGTATGCCTGCAGCTTCTCCTCGATGGCGCAAGACCTCGCGCAAGACTTCGCGGCACTCACGGAGTCCAGCGCCGTCGTGACGTGGGCGACAACGGCACCCATCTCGAACGTTCGGTCGCCGCACTTCTCAAGGTAGGTCTCCAGCGTCACGAGCCGACTGCGGATCTGTGCCAGGTCGTGAATAAGCATGTCCAGGTTGGCTTCCATCACTCCCCCACCGCGTCGATCGCCGCGTCCAGGAGCCAGCCGTCGGCGTCGGCCGCATCCAGCGCCTTCGCCAGCCCAGCGTCGTCCGGGTCGACGCCTGGGTGCGCCGCAGCCCAGTCCGCGGCATCGACAAGCCAAGGGTCTCCGACCTCGGCGATCTCGAGTTCACCGCCGCGCAGTCCTGGGCCGCTGTCGGACCCGCGCACGGTCACCAAGACTGCCCAGCCGTCGTCGTGTTCGAGCAAGATGCCGCCAGCCAGGCGGGAGAGTCGCTGCATTTCGTTGGTCACCATGTCGCCACTTATCGCCACTCCGGCGATGGAAGTCAAGCGGCACGTCTAGATTTCTTCGCCACTATCCGCTACCCTGCCGGCATGTCGTCCCTGACAACTGTCGTTCGTGCTCGCCTGGATGCCAAGGGATGGACCCTAGGCGACCTCGCCGTCCGGGCAGGTCTCAGCACTGCCGGCCTGCGGAAGATCCTGCGCGGGCAGGTGGCTTCGTGCCGTGGTCCTACGGTGGCGCGGCTCGGGAAGGCTCTCGGGGTATCGGCGAAGCGGTGTCGCATCCTTGTCGAGTTGGCGAGCGCCGAGGCTACTGTTTCGTAGCGGATGCTGTGGATGGGGTCTACGAAGCCTGGCTGATCGAGTGCTGTCCTCGATTCAGGTCGATGTTCTCGCACCTCGGGTACACGTTCCGAATCACCAAGTCCACCGCTACCAGGAACCTCGCCGAGTTCACGGCCCCACTGCACATGTGGGGTCTACAGACGGACGGAACCGTCGTCGAGAACATGACCGTCTGTCCGTGGTGTAGCAACCCCATCATGGGCCGCTTTGTCCGACGCCTACTCCCGTAGCGCGAACGTGACAGAGACCGGGAATACCTAGGATCACTCCTGGCCGTACTGCATGCGCCAGTCCGCTAACGATCCACGGCTGTAGCCGCTGACGCGGCCGCCAGCGCGGGCGGACGACCTGAACCAATCGGCTTGCTTGCGCGTCAGCGGCACCGGAATGGGATAAGAGCGATCCTTCAGGATCAGGAACTTGGCGCTGACTGTTGCGTCATGCATCCACGCATTCCACGCCATGACGAGCAAGGCTAGCTGCTGCACCTTGTTGCGAGCCACGATCCTTGTACGGCCGGCGCCTCTCGCTATCGCGAGCCGGTCGTCGATGAACCTGTCGCGCAGCACAACGCGGGGGTCGTTCTTCGACAGGCCGTCGCCAGCGATCCCAGAGACGAAGTCTAGCGCCGCTTCCTGCGACTCCACGAGCGACATCTCCAACATCATCGCCGCCAGCGTCGTCGCAGCCACCACCTTCGCCGGCTCTGATGGCACCATCGCCCAGGCATCTTCTATGCCCTGGTTCGCCAACAGGAACTGCTCCATGCCGCCGGCCGTCGAGAGGCAAGCGTTCTTGTCATGTCGCCGACCCGTCTGGCACTCCGGGTCGACGTTACCGCGCAGGATGTGTAGGGCGCGAGCCGTCGCCATGACCGCCGCCACGTTCTTGGCTCCGTCCATCGTCAGCGCGTCCTTCATGGTGCGCGAGCATCCTTGGTCAATGGTCTGTGCGGTGTCGCGATCGACGCCAAAGCACACCCCCATCACGACCGGAACGCCGGCTTTGATGATTGCGTGTAGCCGGTGCTGTCCGTCCAAAAGGATTCCGTCCTTGTCGAACACGAGCACCTCACCATTCGCGCGCCATCGACCTGCAGCCATGTCGGCTGCATAGCTGTCGATGCGCCAGTTCTTGAGCGACCGATTCTGGAAGTCGGCGGACTTGACCAGCATCTCCCGCGCCATCTCCGGCGAGATGTTGATGGTTGAGTAGGAGATCCCGGTGTGCTTCCTCGTTTGGTACGTGTTCGTTGTCATTTCGACTTCATCGGTACGGTTTTGCCCCTTTGGCTGGATGCGAACTGGGGCATATTCGCAGCCTTGTTCATTCACACGTCTTGCGATGTTCCCATCGCGAACGCCACCGCGACGGCCAGCGCTGCCCGCCCATGCGCCTTGACGCCGTAGAGCGGCCCACCCTTCTTGGCGGCGAGCGGCCCGCCGTGCAACGCGAGCAGCGCCGCCCATGCCGTTGCATCGTTGCGCACGCGCATGACGCCGTGCATCGCGTCGGTGAGCGCGCGGCAGACGTCGAGCCGCAGCATCTCGTACGTCTCCATCTCCATCGGTCCCTGCAGTGCCTCGACGATCCGCCCGCAGACGTAGCCGCAGTCGACGAGTTGCGGGCGCGTCGGTCCGTAGCCCTTCGGTCGCTCGACGACGGCCGTCGCTGCTAGGGCTTCGGTCGGCAGGCCGGCGATCTCGTGTTCTGGGAACTGCCCGCTGGCGATGACGGCGCGGGCTTCGCTGTTGTAGAAGCACCATCCGGTGGTGGCGCCAGGGTCGACACCGAGGATCATCATGGCGAGCCCGCCACGTAGGTCATCGTCGGCGTGCAGTTGCCGCTGGCGCGCGGTGCGTAGTGGCCGGTCGGCACGATGACGCGCTCCCTGATGGCCCGCTTGGCGACGGTGCCCCACGCGCGCAGGTCGGGCGGCTCGTCGATGGACGCCTGTGCCTCGCGCCGCAGTTCCTCGAACGTGAACTCCCCCGGCCGTCGGGCCGCAGCACACACGGCCGCGTAGGCGTCGTCGGTCCATCCGCCCCGGTCGCGGTCGGCGTGCTCGGCAGCCTGCTGCATGCCGCGCTCGCCGCGCTCGGCGGCTTCTCGGAGACGCCGTTCGGCGTCGTCGAAGGTGCCTTGGTTCATGCCTTCACCTGTTCGCCTTCGTCGTCCGTGTTGCGCCGGCTACTTCGCTGGCTTGCCCAGTCGAAGACGAACGCCGTGCCGCCGCCCTCGCGCATCCTGTCCACGATCGCATCGCCAAGGAAGGCGCTGAGCTTCGGCTTCGTTAGGTTGCTGACGAGGATGACCGGCCGCAGTTCGTTGTAGCGGGCGTTCAGGATCGAGAAGAACTGCGCCTCGGTGTAGCTCGTGTCCAAGGCACGGCCCACCTCGTCGATGACGAGCATGTCGCAGTCCGTGAACGCGGCGATCGCCTTGGCTTCCGTCTCCTGCGCGTCGCGGTGGTAGGTGTTCTTGATGCGCGACAGCATGCCCATGACGGTCGTGAACCTGCCAGTGCCGCCTTTCTCCAGGATGTGTTTCAGGATCCCGATGGCGAGGTGCGTCTTGCCGGTTCCTGGTGCGCCCATGAAGATGGCGCTGCGCCCCGTCGAGATAGCCAGCTCGAAGCTGCTGGCGTAGTCGCGCGCCCAGGACCACACCCGCTTCTGTTGGTCCATGCTGTGTGTCCAGTTCCACAGCGTCGACTCGCTGAACCGTGCCGGGATGCCGGCCTCTCGGATCCGCTCCATGGCCCACCGCTTCGCCTGCGTCATGCCTCCGGCGATCTCCGCTTCCTTGGCGTCTACCTCGGCCTGCACGATTCCGTCGCACGTCGGGCACTTCGTCCAGAACGGCGCCAGGAAAGTCGCGATGTCCGTCTTGCCGGGGAGGTTCGGGTAGCCGTCCGGCTTCGGCTGCAGGTCGAGCTTCTGGGAGGTGTAGATGCCGTGGATGTCGCAGACCCGCGACTCGGTGGCGGTGGTGACGTGGGTTCGCATGGTGGTTCCTAGATGGGGCCAGATTCGCCCCAGTCTTCCTTCGAGAGGTCTTTCGGGACGACGCATTTGCTGGTGCTGGATCTCCCCGACGTTCCAGGCTGCACGATCTCGTCTTCCCACCCTCGCTGGTTGAGCCAGGTGGCGGGATGCCGCCTGAACGCCTTATCGGGCGTTGCAGCCACGTACGCCTTGGTAGCCTCCAGGATGACGGGGAACAGACGATCGTCGATCCTAGCCCGCTTCCAAGCCCTCTCAGAGGCTGCCCGGCCTACCTTCTTGTCGTAGGCGAGCCAGAAGACGTCGAACGGGAGCACTTCGTCACTCGTGGTGCGTGACGTAGCGTTACCGCGCGTTACACCGTGACGTGTACCGCTGTTCTTCTCAGAAGGAGATGGAGACGTACACGGAGAAGAAGAGACACATACTGTATGGGCTGACTGTGCTGACGTTGGTGACGCATCATCATCGTCAGCATGACGGCGCTGACGCGAACGGTACCGCTGGGCAGCCTCACGGTTCTGCTCCCGACGTTCGATTTCGTTCCGCAGGGAGTTGTACTTCTCCCAGGTAGGCACCGCGTAAAGGAACTGTCCCTCGGGGATTAGACGCCGACCGTCAAAGTCCTTGGTGCGGCTGTCGGGATCCGGCTGGCACAGCTTCTCGATGGCGTCATTCACCTCGGCGATGTCGCACCCGAACACCGTGGCAAGGATCTTCGGGTTGAGTTCGATGGTGCCGGGCGGCTTCGCACTGGCGATGACGTAGGCCCAGAGAGCGAACACGTTGATGCCAGAACCGACCATGCTCCCCGTGTACAGCGACTCGAAAATCTTGCCGTAAGCCATGACGGATGATGATGCCCGATGATGCGGCATGAGTCCAGCATGAAGTCGACGTGACGACCGTTCACGCCTGACTCTGCCCGAGGAACATCCACTGGCGGGTCGGTGCGGTGGCACCCGGAAGGAACGCCCTTGCGATCATCAGCATGGCGCGGTTCCGCAGCATGCGCTTCTTGTGCCGACGGGCTCGCTGACGACGGCCGCCACGGTATCGAGGTTCGCGCCAGCCCTTCAGCATCACGTCCCAGCCCTCCTGTAGACGACGCCAGTCTGCGGCACCGGGTGCCGCACCCACGGCGGCGCAGTCTCCAGCCGCACGGCTTCCTCGAGCATGCTGTCGACGACCGCAGCCGGCAGTGAGTCGTCCCGGTTCTGGCACCGCTTCTTGTGCGTCCACTGCAGCATGCAGGCGTGGCTGCAGAAGCCGGCGCCGCGGTAGGACAGGAACGGCGCGCGGCACTGACGGCACGGGCGCATCTTGTGGTAGTTGCTGGATGCCATCATTCGACCTCGGGTTGCGTTGCCTGAACCGGAACCACGGGAACCGCGTAGCCCTGGAGCAGCTCCGCCTCGGACAAGCCGGCGGGTAGCCTGGTGCGACGGCGGTGGACGGCCTGGACCTGCTCGGGCGTGGCGGGCGGGATGTCGGGGTCGGTCATGGCAGCCTTGCCATCAGTTCGCGGAATGCAGCCGCCGCCACCGCCGGTACCTGCGCGTTGCCGAGCGAGCGCAGTCGGTCCACGCGAGCGGGAACCCCATGAGCCACTCGACCCACACGGGGTTCAGTTGCCCACCAACGACTTTCTCGAGATCCGGAGAAGACGCCCGCATCGACTCGACCACTGCCTCGCACAGGTTCGCCTCCCCAGTTGCGACCCGTCTCCGCGTGCATTCCGTCGCCGTCTTCGCCCCCTTCCAGTCCGCTGCGCGCGGCGTCGGTAGGTAGCTGCGAGGATTGCGCCCGCCCGACCTCAGATGGACAGCCTTCGTGTTGCTGGCGGTTGGCGTCGGTAGCAAGGATCCAGATTCGCTTGCGTTGATGCTGGGCGCCGCAGTCGGCCGCCGAACGCACACACCATTCCGCATCGAACCCGAGGCTGGCCAGCTCTCCGAGAACTCGATCGATCCCCCGAACAAGCAGGCCTCCAACGTTCTCCACGAAGACGAAGCGGGGTCGTACTTCGCGAACCACTCGCGCCATCTCGAACCAGAGGCCGCTGCGTTCGCCGTCGAGTCCGCGTCGATGCCCGGCCTCAGAAACGTCTTGGCACGGGAAACCGCCGCAGACGACGTCGACACGTCCTCGCCAGGCGGTTCCGTCGAAGGTCTTGATGTCGTCATGGATCGGGAACGGCTCGAGGATTCCGTCACGCTGCCGCGCCTCGAGAACGCGCCGGCAGTAGGGGTCGATCTCGACAGCGCCGACGCATCGGTGGCCGAGCAGCATGCCGCCGAGGATGCCACCGCCGATGCCGGCAAACAGATGTAGCTCACGCACGCGCCGACGCCTCGCGCCTTGCCGGCGTCCACCAGAAGGCAGAACACCCGCCCTTCTCGCCGTCGAACGAGAAGCCGGACCACGACTGCCAGCGCTCGTCGACGGGAGCCACCCACCGCCAGCACGACTCCCGCTGCGGGCATGGATCTCCGTTGACTTGCAGGCCGGCGCACTTGGCGATGTCGGTCACGGCTTCGGATCCTGCGGCGGAAACCAAACCTGAATCCCCTTCGCCTCGGCGCGACGCACCATGTCGGCGGTCCCTCTTCCGCCAGGAAACGCCACGACCATGGAAACGTGTTCGCTGTCCAGCATCCGCTGGTTGCGCTTCGGCCCCGCTGCTCGCCCCTCGCCGCGCCAGTCAGCCTCGTAGGTGACGCACTCGTAGTGATGCTCATCAGCCCAGCGGCGAGCCAGCGCATCAGCGCCGGAAGCCCCACCCTGGACGATGCGCAACTCCTCTCCGCTCACCGACTTCACCACCGTTCGCATGGCGAGATGGAAGGCATCGACGTCGGCGAAGTCTCGCCCGCCGCATACGAGAATCGTTCTCACGGCCTCCTCCGCGCCTTCTTCTTCGGCTTCGGATACGGCTGCGCCTCGGTGATAACAACGCGGCGCACGTCGTGGAAGCGCCTACGTGCAGCAGCCCTGCTCGTGAACAGTTCGGCACGCCAAGCCCCGCCATACGAGTCCATGACAAACTCGACGAATGGCGTGCCACTGACAAAGCCAAGCCAGAAAGAGCGCTTCACTTCCCACCCCTCGCCAGTTCGCGGCGGCAAACCTCATCCAGCACTCTCGCCATCACCGCGACCCAGCCAGAGATCGGTCGCCCTTCAGTGTCGGGATCGAGCCACTCGCGCAGCACCTCGTCGCCGTCGCGCGTCGCGGCGTCTGGCTTCGGCTCGCCACGCGACTGCGGGAACTCGCTGGGCCAGTCTGGCAACTCCACCCAATGCGTCGGGCGGAAGTGATCGCCCATGTCTCCTCGCCAAGTTCCATCGTCCCACAGCTTGGCTACGGCCATGCCGCATCCTGGCTCGGCTGCCAATACTGCCTTGTGATGCGGCGCAGAGTCCACCGTCTTCCATGCTGGCCAGATCGGTCCACGGAAAGCGCAGTCCTTCGGGTCACCTTCGTAAGCCGTCGCGGCGTCTGGCTTCGGCTGCTGGGCGGGAAGGGCGGCGAGGCGTTGCCGGATGTCCGTCAGTAGGTCTTGCGGCTCTGTTGGACCGAAGCCAAGATCCCCGTGGTCGTAGCGGAAGAGCAGGCGATCCAACTCCAGCCTCGCCATCGCGGCCTGGTCGGCTCGGGCGGCGGCGAGGTCGGCTTGCAGGCGCTCGTTCTCGGCCAACGCCTCGTCGCGCTGGTCGAGAGCAGTCGACCGTTGAAGCTCCAGTTGCCGCACCTTGTCGATTATGCCTTCGATGCGTTGCTCGCGAAGCAACCCGCCTCGGTGATCGTCTTCGACAAGCAGCGTCGTCGACTGGGCGAATCGGCACAACGACGTGTCCACAGCCGCGAGGACACTGCGCAGCCGCTCGTTCTCGGCGCGCAGCTTCGCGTCGCCGTCCGGCGCGGATCGCATGAGGGCGACGGCTTCCTTACCAGCTTCCAGTCCATCGCCAATGACGAGGTCGTCGTCGACACCTGGGCGGGCCGGCACGCACGCTGTCAGCTTGAATGCCTGCCTCTCGCAGACGCGAAACAGGCACTCGCGCGCCTTGTCGATCAACGCCTGTAGTGCCGCGATCTTCGCCTCGCGCTCGGCGATGGGGTCTTGGTTGGTCATGGTTTCTCCTTCTTGGCGGCGGCGATGGCGGCGCGGAAGGCGTCGCGGTCCTCGCGCCAACCGTCGCCATACTTCCAGTCCCACGAATCGCAGGCGTAGCCCATCAGGTCGTCGATGAGGTCGTCGGCTTTCTCTGCCGCAGCCAGAAGGGCGTCGCGTTGGGAGCGCAGAAGTCCGATCTCCGCACGTAGCCGCACTCGTTCCAGATCATCCATGGTCGGTCTCCTTGGCGGCGGCGATGGCACGCAGCAGCGCGCCGGACTCGGTGTCGTTCATGGTGAAGCCCTTGAGGAACGCCGGTGCGGTGCTGCGTTGCGCAGACTCCAGTTGCCAGACGATCGGCTCCAACGCAGCCAGCAGCGCGTCGCGTTCCTGGAGCAGTTCTCGCATGAGCCCTACGCCGCGCGAGATGTCGTCGCCGCCGACTTGGTAGACGCCGAAGCCTGCCTGCGTTTGCAGCCCCATGCATCGGCCGTCGGTAACGGCGGCCTTCCACGCTTCGATGCGCGCCGCGATGTCGAGATCACTCATGTGCTTCGTCACGACGCACCCCCGACGTTGCGGAAGCGCGCGAGGGCGGCGTCGATATGCGTGGTCGACTCATCGGCGAACACCGGACCAACGCGGTCGCGATACGCCTGCGCCGCCTCCACCACGTCCAGCAGCGCCGCGTACTCGTTGCGCATGCGAGCGATGCCTGGAGCGAGGCTGCCGACGTAGAACATGAAGTCGA